>JGI12573J12842_1000178_pt1 | contig 43348 bp, 17 predicted proteins | sample TtanPargueraPR_7_FD_12842 | JGI IMG/M metagenome (IMG submission 12842)
GCAACGACTGAGGATATCAGCAATTTATCAGCTGGAGCTTATTCGGTAACAGTAACCGATGCAAATAATTGTACTGCTACATACAGTGTAACACTTACCGAACCTCCACCCTTAACCATAACCACCCAACCAATATCTTTGATCGAATGCGAAGGCCATATAGTCACCTTTACAGCTGAAGCAATAAACAATGTTGGCACGCTAACCTATACCTGGCAAAGAATGTTACCTACAGAAAGTGTATTTACAGACCTATCTGCTGGAGGAAATATATCTTTTCCTGCTATTGGAGAATTGAGAATTGCAAATGTTGGTAGTGGTAGTTCTCCCAATGGGACACAATACCGCGTAGAAATTTCGGATGACTGTGGTACGCTAATATCAGACACTGCTACATTAAATATAAATGAGATTACAGAAATTGTAAACTCAGTTAATTTTCCATCAATTACACTGGTAGAAATTTGTGAGGGTGATGATTTCAGCTATACAGTAGTTACATCAGGAGAAACGCCTGTATCTTATCAATGGAAAAAATATATTGGACCCAATAATTGGCAAAATGTTGTTAATAATGGCGTCATATCAGGAGCGAATGAAGCTACGCTACAATTTACGGGAGCCACACCCGCTGAAAGTGGGGAATACAAAGTTACGGTTACATTTCCGAAACCGCCAGGTGCGGATTGTAATGTAACAAGTGACACAAGGCCACGTGAATTAACAGTTCGCCCAACCCCAACAGTTATCATAACCGGAGATACTGCGGTTTGTCAGAATGCCTCACCTAATCCGACAATAAAAATTATTAATCCTATGGAATCAAGGGTTACCGTTTACTACAATGTTAACGATACGGTAGATCATTCGATTAGTGTAAATGCCAATGACTCCATTTTTATCCAACGGACTACTGCAACAGCAGGAGTATTTGAATATAACTTTGAAAATTTAGAATATCAGTCTGATCCAAAGTGTTTAACTCCAATAGGAACCACAACAACCATTACCGTACATCCAACACCAACGGTTGATGGACTTACCAACAAAACATATTGTAACGACGAAAATATACCCGGTATAAACTTTAACGGTACTCCGGTAGGCGAAGTAAGCTTTAGCTGGGAGAGTAGTACTGATGTGGGATTTGGAACCGGCGGATCAGGTAATATTCCTGCATTTACGACGGTAAATAATACCGATGATCCGATTAGCACAACCATAACGGTTACTCCTACAGCCAATGGATGCGATGGCCCGGCTAAAACATTTACCGTTACAATACGCCCAACATTAAGGGCATATATCAGCGGAAACGACACGGTTTGTAAAAATGATCCATCTCCTTATATTACCTTTGTAAACCCAATTGGATTACCGGTTACTGTTACCTACGATATAAAAAGGGGAACTAATACTTATCCACAACCTGTCCTTACGATTCCAGCCAATGACTCGGTGCAGGTTGCCGTTCCAACAGGTACCGCAGGAACTTTTATTTACGATCCGGTTAAAGTAGCCTATCAAAACGCACCATTTTGCGATGAGTCATTCCCCGGAACCGCAACCGTAGTGGTTAATCCAGCAGCTGTTGCCATTCGTACTCCTGAGATTCAGAGTATTTGTTCCGCAGACAGTATTATTCCTATTATACTGACCAGTAATACTCCGGATGTAAGCTATATTTGGGAATGGAGCCATTCGTCGCCGTTAGTTACCGGCAGTGTACCTGCCTCCGGTCAGGGAGATACGATCAGGGGAGTATTCTTCAATACTACCAGTACGGCAGCAACCGTTAACATAAATATTACACCAATTTATGATGGCTGCCCCGGTATAACGTCAACCGCCAGGGTAACCGTTTACCCAATTCCTGAGCTGGCTTTAACACCTGATTCACAAATGAGATGTTCAGGGGAACCTACCCAGGACATATCACCTTCCTCCACAGGTGGAGGAGTAGGAACTATTACCTGGACGAGAGACCACCTTGATGATGTGATTGGTATTAATGCTTCCGGAACTGGAGCGGTACCTTCGTCAACCATCACAAACCTTACCGATGAACCAATAACGGTAAGTTTTATCTTTACAACAACCTCCGCAAACGGATGTGAAGTAGCTGCCGATACCGCTATAATACTGGTGAATCCAACACCCCAGATTGTCGATACCTCTTTAATAATCTGCGATGGTGGAACCTTTGATGTGACACCTGACAGTACATATGGAGTTGCTCCTGAAGGTACGATCTATGAATGGTCGATCAATTCGCCAAATCCGTTAATTTCGGGAGCTTCAGGAGGCGAAGGAACCAGCATTACTGATACACTTTTTAACTCAAGCAATTCCGCACAGTCTGTTACTTATGCGGTTGAAGCATTTTACGGGGATTGCTCAAGAGACTTTTTCCGACTTACGGTAACGGTTACACCGGAACCGGATATTATTAGTATGAGCACTAGCATATGTAGTGAAGATTCTTTTAACGTAATACCAGCCAATAACACCCACGGAGTTGTTCCGAACGGTACCACTTACGAGTGGGAAGTATTATATGCACCCGATGAAGTAGATGGAGCTGGTAGTGGAACCGGGTCGGCTATTAAGGATACATTGATAAACAATAGCAATATAAGCCAGGTGGTTAGCTACATGGTAACACCAACAGCTGGCGAGTGTGTGGGTGATACCTTTACTTTAGATGTTACCGTTAAACCTACACCTGCTATCATTGATCTGGATACTTTTGCATGCAGCGAAGAAAAATTTACGTTTACACCTCAGAACGGAACTGATGGTATCGTTCCAACCGGTACAAGCTACTCATGGCCCATACCCCAAATGCCTGCCGGAATGTCGGGAGGATCACCAGGTAGCGGCGCTTCGAATATAAACGGAACACTGACAAATAATACGGATACAGTACAAACAGCCATTTATACGGTTACTCCTTCTGCCGGAGGATGTGTGGGAGATCCTTTCGAAGTGGAGGTTACAGTATATCCAAAAGCGAATATCAATACCATGCGGGATACCATCTGTAGTGGCGAAGACTTTAATCTGATACCGCAAGACGGAGTTGATGGCACTATTCCTCCCGGAACTATCTATAGCTGGTTGGTAGATTCTGTGACGGGTATAAGCGGGGAATCGTCGGGAACAAATCAAACAAGTATCAGCGATACGCTTATCAATGAAACAACATCGGCAAAAACGGTCAAATACACTGTTACACCTACTTCAGGAAACTGTGAAGGCATTAGTTTTACAGTGAATATCGTCGTAAATCCCAGCTCCGATATAAACGATATGAATACCACAGTTTGTAACAACCAGCCTTTCTCTGTTACTCCGGAAAACGGAGTTAATGGATTTGTTCCGGCAGGAACAACTTATACATGGTCGGTTGCAGATCCTGTCGGAACTGGTGCCACCGGAGGAAGTGGAGATGCAATTACCGGTACCTTAACAAACTTCTCGGATACTGTTAAGACTGTGGTTTACGCAGTAACTCCAAACGGTGGGTGCAGTGTAGGATCATTCGATTTAACTGTTTATGTAAATCCTGATCCTTATGTTACAATTAGCGGCAATGATACCATTTGTTACGGTTTGGAAACACCTGATATTACCTTTATAAACCATGTTGATTTGCCGGTTATTGCAACTTATAAAATTAATGGAGGTGGAGATTTAACTGTTCTAATCGATGCGCTCGATTCTACTGCTGTACAGGCCAACATTAATCAGGAAGGAGAATTTGTTTACAGCCTTGAAAGTGTTGTTTACCAAACGACCCCGACTTGCCCGGTAACCTTGGCTGATACGGCTACTATTACAGTAGAACCAATAACCACGGTAAGCATTTCCCGTACTCCCACAGGAGATATCTGCTACAGCGATACAGTCATTTTTACATCGAATGTTGAGAATGAAGGTAGTGATGCTATTTATCAGTGGTATATAAATAATGTTCTCCAGGTGGGAGAAGAGGATACAATCTTTAGCTCAGCAACACTAAATAACACCGACAAGGTTAAATTGATAGTTACTACAACAAATACGCCATGCAATAGAGCTATTACCAGTAACGTAATCACCATGACGGTGAATGCATTAAAGATTCCGGAAGTTGAAATATTTGAATCGCTTAATAATATTTGTGATGGAGAAAAAGTCACTTTTCAAACGAATAAGGAGACGAACAGTGGCACAAATCCAACCTTTGAATGGTTTGTTAACGATACCCTTGCTTTGGCTGGCGAAAATATTAATGCCTATGCTACTGATAGTTTAAGCGATGGTGATCAGGTAAAAGTAGTAATGACCCCGGGGCCATCAGTTTCCTGTCCCGGACCACCGGATACCAGTAATGTAATTACAATGGTTGTATATCCACCTGATACGGTAAGTGTGAGTTTAAGTGCAAGTGCCGATACTGTTTGTGCCGGGTCGGCTGTTACTTATACTGCTACACCTACAAATGGCGGAAGTTCTCCAACCTATCAGTGGTATGTTGATAGCATCCCGCAAGGATCATCCACTTCTCAAAGTACCTTTGTATATACACCTTCAGATGGCGAGGTTATAACCGTTGAACTGACATCCAGCGAAACCTGTGTTACCGGTAATCCTGCAATTTCAAATGGGGATACAGCTGCGGTTAATGTTCCATTAGTTGTTGAAGTTAGTATTGCTGCTGATGCCGACTCTGTTTGCGCGGGTGAATCGATTAAATTTACCGCAACACCTGTAAACGGTGGTACCAGTCCGAGCTACCAATGGTATGTAAATAATTTGCCGGATGGAAATGATGTAGATACATTTAGTTATGTTCCAACAGAGGGTGATATTGTTACCGTTGTATTAACCTCCAGTGATACTTGTGTAACCGGCCCTGCAACTTCCGATCCGGTAGATGTAAGGGTTAATCCAAACCTGGAGGTAAGTGTAAGTATTGCCGAAGTTGAGGCATTGTGTTCGGGTGATAACGTTACGGTAACCGCAACTCCTGTGAATGGAGGTACATCGCCAATGTACCAGTGGTATGTAAATGATTTTCCAGAAGGATCACTCACTTCTGATAGTACATTAACTTATAGGCCAGCAGTTGGCGATAGTGTATATGTAGTGCTGACTTCCAGCGAGACTTGTACAATTGAAAGTACGGCAACAAGTAATAAAATTGAGATTCCTGTTGACCTGCCAATTACCGATACGGTCGCTACGCCTACCGGAGATCAATCTGTTTGTTCGGAAGATCAACTTTTACAATATAAAGTTGATGAAGTTGCTAATGCCACCAATTATATCTGGAATTTGCCTGCAGGATGGACATTGGAATCAGGGGCAGGAACAGATAGTATAACGGTTAGAATTGGAGCGAATACACCAGAAGATACGTACTACATTTCAGTTCAGGCTGCTAATTCATGCGATACAACAGCTGCCAGTTCCCTACTGGGAATTTATGTTGGAGAGTATGCCACTGCAGATGTCGGGCCGGATACTACAATCTGTTTTTCACAAACCAGCATCAATATAGATGGTAATCCGGGGGGTGCTGCTAATTCAGCTAAAGGCTCGTGGATATCATCCGGCACAGGTGTATTTGGTAATTCCAATAAACCTGCCACAGATTATACTCCAAGTGCAGCAGACAGAACTTTGGGGACGGTTACTTTAACATTTACAACCGATGATCCAAAGGGAAGTACCTGTGATGCCGTGTCAGATGACCTGATTTTAACCTTAAGACCCGAGTTGTTTGCCAATATATCCGACAGTAGTCCATCTGTCTGTGAGGATTCAACTGCAAGCATAACCTTCGAATCACACCCCAATACGGTTATTACATACTTTGATGGTACTACAGAACAAACCATCTCCGTTGGCGAGAGTGGAACTGCAATTTTAGAAACGGATCCATTAACGACTAATACAACTTATAGCCTGGTAAGTGTGGATTGGGCCAGCGAACCATCATGTAGCGAGGAGGTAACTGGTTCTGTAACGATTACCGTTGTTCCTGCACCTACTGTTGATGCAGGTGGCCCTGATACCATTTGCCAATCATCAACTCCAACACCATTTACCTTATATGGTGCAAATGTAGGTGGTGGAGCTACCACCGGAACCTGGTCGGTTACTTCAGGAGGCGGAAGCTTAGGCTATACATCAGCAACTGAAAGTCCGGATACTGTGACTTATTTCCCGGAAGCCAATTATACCGGTCCGGTAACCTTAGCCCTTACATCGGACATTGCCGGAGTATGTTCGGCAGTTACTGCAACAAGAACCATTATTGTGCAGCCGGAACCGATTGTCGATGCGGGAGAGGATCAAACAGTTTGTTCAGATGATATTGTAACTGTTCAGGGTTCAGTTTCAGGTGGAACTTCAACAGGTTCATGGACGCACAGCGGCTCGGGTTCGTTTGATAGTCCATCAGCATTAAATACCTATTATACACCGGGAGCAGCTGATATTACTGCCGGAACTGTTACCTTAATTCTTACAAGTGATGATCCTTCAGGTCCATGTGGTCCTGTTTCCGACAGTCTTGTTGTTACCATAAAACCACCGCTTGTTGTTGATGCCGGGGCAAACGATACAATCTGCCAGGGAAATTCAGTAACGCTGGAAGGAAGCGTAAGTAGTACGGTTAGTTCCATTAACTGGACAGGTGGCCTGGGAACATTCTCTCCGAACCGCAATGATACTATAGCAGTTTATACACCTACTGCAGCCGAGGTAAATACAGGCGCAGTAACTTTAATTCTGACTGCCACTGATCCATTATGTGGTTCGGTAAGCGATACCACAACTATTTTCATCAACAAAGCAGTGGTAATTAATGAAGATCCGGCCAATACCGGAGCATGTGTTGGCGATACCTCTTTTTTAGCCGTTACAGCTGTTGGTACCGGTTTAACTTATCAGTGGTATAAAGATGGTTCGCCACTACCGGGTGAAACCTCTGATACGCTACATTTTAACCCGGTAAGTTTAGCCGATGACGGATGGTACTATGTATGGGTAAAAGGGGCATATCCTTGCGATTCAGTACAATCCGATTCGGTAACATTGAATGTTGATCAGGCAATAAGCATAACCAATCAACCTCAGTCTAAAGTAGAATGCGAAGGAACAAATGTCACCTTCAGTGTAAATGCCGATGCAGGAGGTATTCCATTGGATTACCAGTGGTACAAAGTTAGCAGTCCCGACAGTGCTGTTGGAACCAATGCATCGAGTTACACAATAGCAGGAATTGACTCCGAAGATACTGGGGATTACTACGTGGTAATAACAGCGCAATCGGGTTCCTACTGTTCTTCGGTAAAATCCGATTTAGCTTCCTTAACTGTTAATATTCCCGGAACGATCGTTCTTGCCGGAATTGATTCGCAAAAAGTATGTGTCGATTCATTGTTGACCGATTACGAATATACATTTGGAGGATCAGCAACCGGTGCAAAGCTGACAGGTTTTCTGCCCAACGGAGTTGATACCTTAACCAGTGGAGGAGTGTTTACCATAAGTGGTACCCCAATCGAAACAGGAATTTTTGATTTTACCGTTACAACAACCGGAAGTCCTTGTGTTAATCCGTCATTAGACGGACAAATTATTGTTGAGGATGCAGCTACCATCAGTCTGGCCGGAGGTGATGCCAGAGACAGCCTTTGTGTTAATAATCCGTTACCTACCATAACTTATTTGATAGGCGGTAATGCCGACTCGGCAACGATTACCTGGGATTCGATACCTGGCGGAATTAATACAGCATATAATTCAGCAAACGGACAATTTACCATCAGTGGTACGCCAACCACAGCAGGAACTTATCCGTTTACAGTTAAAACCGTTGGTTCATTCTGCGGCAATCCTGAATTGTCGGGAGCGATAAAAATAAAACCGGATGCAAGCATTGAATTGACAAGTGATTCTGCCAGTCAGATTTTATGTATCGGTTCTGCTATCAGCCCAATCAGTTATACCATAGGAGGATCTGCCGTCAGTGCGGTTATAACATCAGGCTCATTGCCCAATGGTGTGAATCTGACTCCAACCAACGACACCGTTTATACGATTTCCGGTACGCCAACCGAGGCAGGTACCTTTAATTTTACTGTATCAACAACAGGCGACTGCCTGAATGTTTCCGAGACTGCTGTAATAACAGTGGAAGCATTTCCGGATGGAGGGGCAGTATCTCCTTCGGCTGATAAATTGTGTGGCGAAGAAAACACCGGAACCCTTGCCCTGCAAAACTATACCGGAAACATATTACGCTGGGAATCGTCAATTGATGCCGGTTATAGTTGGGATACGATTCCTAATACTTCGGGTATGGTCAGCTACACCTATGAAAATCTGACCCGGTTTACACAGTTCAGGGCCGTTGTTGGCAACTCAACTTGTGGAGAGGCATATTCAACCCCCGCACGTATAACGGTTGTTCCTTCGTTTACTCCGGTTATCAATGTATCAGGAGGTAATGTATGTACCGGAGAGCCGGTTACGCTTTGGGCAACGGCTTCTATTTTACCCGATACGGTTGGGCTTCTTTTAGGCGGTAGTTTTAACCGTGCGAACATGCATAACCTGGGGTGGAATGTGCTTAAAGAGGACGGAACTATAGATAATAATATACCGGCTGGTAACAATAACACAAACGTATACCACTGGGCATTAACCAATGGACCAAAAGATTTCTGTTACGATACATATACATTTGATTCGGAGGATAAGAAGTTTGCTATTGTTAGTGGAGGTGGAGATTCACATGCATATTCCTGGATGGAAACACCGATGTTTAACCTGATAGCCATGTCGTCGGCCGAACTTACTTTCGATCAGGCCTATATATTTTCGGGCGGAGCTAAAGGTACAGTTTGGCTTTCAACAGATGGTGGAGCCTCGTACAATGTTGTTTTAGCCGAATACTCGGATACTTTAATGAGCGGAATGCCTAATGTTGTTAATCCTATGGCGATTGATTTGGCATCTTACATAGGGATGGACAGTTTGCGTATCCGCTTTGAATTTGATAGTCCCAACGAATGTAGTGTTTGGGCGTTGGATAATATTACCATACCTACTCCTCAGCCAGATATAGAGTACGAATGGGGACCGGTGGCGGAAATACCCGGTGGATCAGGTGAGTTGGTAACTGTTATACCTCCAACTTCTACGACATACACCTTAACGGTTTATATTAACGGCTGTGCGGGTATCGCAACCGATACACTTATTGCAGTTTATGACAATCCGGAAGTTTTTACTTCAAATCTTTGTGTGGGCGATACTGCTACCTTTGAACAATCAACTTTGTACGAAGGAACCTGGTCGGTAACCCCCGGTAGTGGGACCATTACCCCCGATGGTTTATTTACAGCAGACTCTGCAGGTTGTTTCGAAGCTACGTACACTACAGTCTCGGGTGATTGTTTTGGAACGGCAACGTTTATGGTTTTCCCGGCTGCACCGCTTCCTGATGTAGATTCTGGTTGCGGACCAATTACTCTTACTCCTCCGCCAGCAGTGGCAGGATTTGATATTCAATATAACTTTTACGGGGGTGACGATGATTGGACCTATGATAATATTCCGCCAACTGAAGACAATTGTGATGGTTATCCGATTCAAATCCGGTATATCACAGCTGAATTGTGCGATACCGTTCCGATTGGTACGATCAATGAATGTAGCGTATCTCCGGTATTTAATCGTAAAATTGATTTAACATCACCTACTTTTACAGTGCCAAATGATACCACGCTCACAAAAGATGAAAACTGCGAATACAGTGCTGATCCTTCAATTACCGGCAATGTAACTCATATTGAAGATAATTGTAGCCTCCTTGGTGGGCAGGTTGTTACCTATGTTGACGATACAATTACCGGAACATGTGCCGACACCATTTTCCGTTACTGGACAGTGATGGACGATTGCGGGAATCCGGCAACCCAAATTCAAACTATTGCTATCGCCGATAATGGTTATCCTCCTACATTTACTGTTCCGGGCGATGTTATCATTTATAAAGATGCCAGTTGTAATTATGATGCTTCTCCAGGTGAAACCGGCTCTGTAACAGATGCGGATGATAACTGTGCCGTTGGAATGGTAGCTACTTACGCCGATACCTTAAAATATGGACCTTGTGTGGATACCATCTATCGTTACTGGACAGTGGCAGACGATTGTGGCAGCGAAACTACAAAAATTCAAACCATTACAATACTTGATGTTAACAGTCCGGAGATCTATCCTGAAGCACAGGATTCGTCTATTCAGTGTTCAACTACCGATCCTGATTTGGAACCGGCTTACCTGGCATGGCTGGCCAATCGTGGTGGAGCCAGAGCATCTGATCTGTGTTCCGACAGCTTGGTTTGGACTGTTGATACCGCTTCTACTGTCTGGGATACCGTCAGTCCGGGTAATGTTCAAAGAACAGTAAAATTTACAGTGACCGACGATTGTTTAAATTCAGATTCTACCACGGCAATCTTTTCAATTATCGACACAATACCACCAATAATACATTGTCCGGGGGACTATGCCGACACCATTCCTCCAGATAGCTGTTCAATTGATACTTTGACACTTGGAACAGTTTGGGCAGAAGATGACTGTTCAGAGCCTGAGTTGTATTATATCATTACACCTCCTTCGGGAGTTTCGTTTGATGGTTACGGACAGGTGAATAATATTGAGTTTAGTGTGGGAATTAGTCGTGTAGATTATTGGGCTATTGATAATGCCGGATTAAAAGACTCCTGCTCGTTTACCGTTGAAGTGAAGCAACTCGAAATTCCTGATACCACCTATGCGTGTCCAACTGATTACTGGTATGCGGAAGCAAACCCTGATAGTTGTAGTGCCTACATGGATCTTGACTCGTTGTACATTTTGTCCGATCCGTGTAATGTATTCGATTCCATTTGGCACGATTCTCCATATGGTACTGATCCTCAAAATGCCGATGGCTGGTATCCAATAGGAACTACCAACTTCAACTGGTATATTAGAAATATTTCCGGGGTGGTTAATAATTGTCCCGTTGAGGTTGTTGTGGTTGATACCACTAAGCCTGAATTTGACTACTGTCCGGATCCGGTAATCGATAGTGTTCTTAACGGTGGTTGTGATAAGGTTTCTGATCAGGTGACCGATCCTACCTGGTATGAGGATTGTAGTCCGCTGGCTCTATATTATGAGCTAACACTGCCCAATGACTCAATTGTGAGAGATTCAGGTTTTGCAACCGATTATAACTGGCCTATTGGTCGGACTGATGTACATTATGTACTGGTGGATACTTTTGGTAATGAGGCCTATTGCGATTTTTATGTGCTCATAAAAACAACGCTTGAAGAAGGGTATGCCTATGAGTGTCCTGATCCATCGCATGAAGTCTCAGCCGACAGAGACAGCTGTGGTGCTTGGGTTACCCTGGAAGCTCCGATTGTAACAGATGTTTGTGATGCGATCGATTCAATATGGCACGATTCTGAAATTTTTATTGATTCCATGAATCCAAGTGGATTTTATGATATTGATACAACCTATTTTAATTGGTATATCAGAGAACGAGATGGAGATACAATTGTATGTCCTATAGAAGTTATCGTTCACGATTATATGCCTGAATTAACCTGTCCGCGGGATACTACAGTGTTTGCCATTTACAACGAACTTTATGCAATTATTGAATTGCCATCACCTATTTTCCATGATAACTGTCCGGATTCGACCTTAATATGGGATGCATGGTGGGAAGGTAATGCTGTTCTGACTTATGGAGATACGGCATCAAACGGAATCAACATTCTTAATGGACCTGATACTTTTAATGTTGGAGTAACTTATATCGAATATACTTTTATTGATCAGCACGGACATGACACCAGTTGCATATTTACTGTAACAGTAGAGGCAGCACCCGAGATAGTATGTCCTGATCCGGATACCTTTTATGCCGATGATCAATGTGAATACTGGTTCGATCCGGGTATTGCCACACTGACAAGCGGAGCTCAACCAATTTGGTGGACCTGGACGATTACGGATGAGTATGACAATATCCTTGATTTTGGGCGTGATACTACAACCGCGACGAATACGGTTCTGAGCCCGATTGTTCCAACGGCACCATATGAATATCCGTTCCAGCTGGGAGTTACTACCATAACCTGGACTGCTGAGAATATGGCTGGAGCAGATACATGCTGGCATGCGATAACCGTACTCGATACTACGCCTCCGGTATTTTACGAACTCGATTCTCTCGAAGATTGTATGGAAGTGATTCAATATGCTGTTTATAGCGCCAGTGAAGGAGATTTATATTACCCGGACAGACCCGATTACATCGTATTTGAACAGGGCGATACTACATTGGATTTGACAATAGAAGATGAATATATTGATAATTGTGAGCTCAGTTGTGCTGACAGTATTACATGGGTGATCGATCTCTCGCCTTATACCGATCAGAATGGAACCAATGTTTCGGCACAAGACAGTGCATACTGGGGGTATGGGCAGTTATCGGATTGGAATATATCTAACGATGATGGACCATATACCGAAAGTGAAATCCAATTCCCGGGCGATGGTACTTATATGGGAGATGTGGTCCACTGGATAAAGTATTTCGTAACCGACTGCGCAGGAAACACTTCAATGGTCGGAAGAAGAAAGATTATTGTAACACCACGACCAAAAATTGAAAAACTGAATTTTTATTGATGAGAAACATTAACAACATAGTAAGAGTGATGAAGCCGGAAGATTGGAGCCGGAAAGCCGGAGAAGGAATAGCCCGGCCGGAGTTCCATCATCCTGAACTTGTTTCTGGATCTTTCAGAATTAACTGGGAGAGCTCCACGCTACCGCGCGAATCCTTCGCGTGGTTGGAGATAATGGCTCAAACTACCACGGGAACCAAAAAAAATGCCGATGGACGGCTTAGATTGCCGTGGGGCGCCAATAATTTGCCGATTGACGCATTTAAACTGCCATTTGTCGGCTTAAACGGCCGATTGACGCATTTAAATTGCCAATTGACGGCTCAAGTTGCCAGGTGGGCCGCTCAAACAGCCCGGGGACGGCTCAGATCCTTCGGTGAGCACGAAAAATGGTCCGGGGACAGCTCAGCCTGGTCGGTGAGCACCTCATTCGGCCCGGGGACGGCTCAAACCGCCCGGGGACGGGTCAATGCTACCTGGGGAGCAGTAGATATGGGGGTTTCAGAAAACGATGATATGTGGATGAAACTAGAAATGGAATACGAACATTTCTCCTCCTCACAGGAGGAGTACGTCCGCCAGCTGGCGGATGGGAGGTGGTGTTTGAATACTATTAGTGCACCACCTCACCGCTGTAAACGCGGTCCCCTCCTCCTCAAAAAGGAGGAGAAACTTAAGCCGGTGGTTGCCAACTTCCTGTCATCTCGACGAGCCCCGAAACTTCGAGGGGAGGAGAGATCTGTAGCAGTAGAGCAGCAGAGTAACAGATTCCTCAATCGTTCCTCACTCAGAATGACAGACAAACTTGCACCTTGTAACTTGCACCTTGCAACTGAATTATTAACAATAAAATATAATAACCCGTCCTCAAAGAGGGTAGCGGGTACGACAAAAAAAGCCCATCTTTCTGTATTGAAAACCATGGGCACAGGAGATAATAAATTATTCCCATTCTTCCTGATTTTAAATCTCGCTACCGCGCTCCCGAAATTTCGGGACTATCGCGTGGGTAACAGGATTAACAAGCCACACGATGCAATCGTGCGGCAGCTGCAAAAGACAGAGGGGTCTGGGACATTTGCTAACACCAATAAAACGAGTGCCTATGAAACATGACTAAAGATTAAATCTTTCTGCTGAACAGAGTAGGTGGAAAGTATGGTTCTGTATAGGCAGCTGGTTTCCGGTTGCCTGAGGCTAAAGAGAACCGTGGTGGTTATTCTCTACAACAACAAGTATTTAGACGATACACTAAATAATCACCACTTTCTCTAAGGCCCGGCCATCTGTAATAGGAAATCAGGGGAATTGCCAAACGTGGCATGCCCCCTTGATTTAGCAATCCAAAACCTCTGGCCAAAGGCCAGCTCAACGTTGCAAAAGCTGCAACAAAGCTAATTCTCCGTCAGCTGACGGAGGATGTCCGAAGGACAGGGGGTGAAATTGAATGATTAAACCAAACTTCTTCTGAAAAGCAGAAGAAAAAATTGAAGTACTGAAAACATCTTCTGGCTAAAGGCCAGCTAAACGTTGCAAAAGCTGCAACAAAGCTAGTTCTCCGTCAGCTGACGGAGGATATCCGAAGGACAGGGGGTGACCTATTTACAAACCTCTTCAAAGAAGTTGAAGAGAAAATTGAAATTTTGAAAACCGGATAAGAGGTTTTGGAGTTGTACCATACCCCTACGTCCCGAATTTTCGGGACACTTCCCCTTGCAAGGGGAAGACGTTTTAAGCAAGGACAGCAAAAGTATTGAATATGCAGCAGCTCTCCTTAAAGGCGCTCTCTCCGCCAGCTGGCGGAGGAGATGTCCGTCGGCTGACGGACAGAGGGGTAAATAAAACAACGAAGAGACACCTTATCATTATTAAGTAAAAAAACTGATTGACACTCAACAATTAACCAAAATGTCAATCAACAAACAACAAAAAAACGTTCTGAAGTTTATTGAAAGGACAAGTGGCAGATTAGAAACAACTTGTTTTCCGGAAAAGCAACATTGTTGCAGGTTCTCCGTCAGCTGACGGAGGATGTCCGCAGGACAGGGGGTGAAAAATCAGCACTATCCCGATATAAACCAATGAACAACAAACATTAAAATTTTAAATTATGAAAAAGCAAATTTTAATTCTGATCTTGTTCGCGGTGGCAATAGTCGCTGGAACTTCGAAATCTTATGGGCAGGAGCCTGTGAACCTGGGGCAGTATGTTACTGATACGATGATGATCGACCCTCTTGATTGTATTGAAGGATCTCTGCCTTTACATCCATTTGCCGGTGTACCTTACACTTATTCTATGATAGATACAGGTGAGGTTCAAGTAAGTCAATGGTTATTTTGGGCAACTAAGGATACAACATTTATTGATGCGGCAGGTTTGAATTTGACTGACAGCTTGAGACTTGATCCATCTCAACTTCTTGATCACAGTGACAATTATGGTGTTTTCTCAACTGCAGATACAGTATCTATTACCTGGTCCCCTACAGTACTTGCTAATACATTCTATCAGGGAGACAATGACGGTGATCCAACATTTGTAGTTGGTTATGGAATCGGGGACTGTAATGATAACATACAGGTGTATGAGATCAATCCGAAGCCTAGTTTTACCATAGATATTGCCAATATTGACCCCGATTTAATGACCACAATGCCATGGGATTCTGTGGCTAATTCTTGTGTTTCTGATGTATATAGTGCTACATATAATGCTGCTACAAATAGTTTAAATATGGACTATGGTTCTGACACGCTGTACTTTGAAATCAGTGCTGCAAATTTTGTGAAAAATTTCATGACTTACTTCTATTTAGAAGGAGGTTTGGAACAAAATCAGGAAGCAACGCTTGAACTATATCATGACCTTGCTTTAGCACAAGGGGGTGTAAGTACTGATGTATTATATACTTGGGACTGGGATTATCAAGATATTATAGATGATACTGATAGTATAATGGTACCTGATACTTTTTATGCGGCACAACCGGCAGATATTGTTGATGGGGTATCATTGTTCTTGAAAGTAATTATCTCTAATAATCAGTATGAGTCATTGCAAGACAATCCTTTCACTATTGCTGTTGATGCCCGCGACAATGATAATACGGGTATTTGGGATATGGAAGATGCAGATTGTGATGAGACTGATCCTGCATATGCAGATGCTCCTGACCAAGTTGATCAGGCAACTCATATTATTACTCCACGTCCAAGAATCGATGATAATACTACGGATGATGAAACTATAATACCGAATACAGTCGTACCAAAAGGTAGTAGCACAGGTACTCCTTACCATAAACCAACATATCCGGAATATTAATTTTGGTTGAAAGTTGCTTTTTCATAACCTGACATAGCGCAGCGCGCAACGAGCAAAGTGCATGGAGCTTTGGTTTCGTGCCCTTTGCTCTTCGCCCTGGGCGATGAGAGACAAGGACTGAAGGACTGATTTGGAGAATTACTGAAGTTGGAAGGACTGAAGGATTGATTTGAAGAAGAAAGTGAGCAGTTTTCAGTCGCAGTCTCAGTTAGTAGGAGGAGAAGGAAGTCATTAGTCAATAGTCATTAGGAGGAACTTTCTAAGCAATGACAAATGACGGAAAAGGCGTTGGCTTTCCCCTTTAGGGGTTAGGGGTAGCGCAGGAGGAGAAGGAAGTCAATAGTCATTAGCAAGAACTTTCTAAGCAATGACAAATGACCAGTGACCAATGACCAATGACTAAAAAGGTTATGAAGAAGATTAGAAGGTTAGAATATTTGAGTATTAGAATATTAGAATGAGAAAGTAGGCAATTGGCAAATATCAATACGCAAAAAGCAAAAACCTTCAAGAGTATTTAAAACCTTGAGGTGTTTAATCGCGGAAAAATGCTACTGTGTCCTACTGTGCACTATGTGGTTCAATATAAACCACAACGATGATTTAAGAACGTTGATTAACGATTGAAGATTTAAGAATGAGAAAAAACTCAGTGACTCTCTGCGGTTAAATTTTTACCACAGAGGAACACGAAGAAGACACCGGGAAACGCAGAGAAGGATCAACCGTCGAATGACGGAGCACTTTGGAAAGAAGCCCGAAAGGGCATGTGATAGAAAGTTAGCAGTCGCAGTTTGCAGTGATCCAGTTCAGCACGAACCGGTGACCAAAGACAAGTGATTAATAACGACTTAGCGTCTTAGCGTCTTGGCGAGAGTTTTTTTCACGCAAAGCCGCAACGTCGCAAAGAAAAGTTAACAGTCTCAGTAAACAGTTAACAAAGTCGTACGACTTGTAACCTGCAACTTGAAACTTGTAACTATTAAAAATTTAAAAATAAGATGAAATGTGAAGTATAACATACACAACATCTGGAAAGGCAATGCGCCGCCCGTAGAGTCGCGAGTTGAGCGAAGTGAATTGAAAATCGGCTCAGGCCAAATCCCGGTCGACAGCATCGGGATCACGAGACCTGAGTGGCGAGTACAATCCATCGTTCAGAACGTCTTTCCCCACTTAGCTTGTCCCGTACTTTTGTCGGGAGGGGGAAACCTGCCCGATCAACCGGCGGGTGTCCGAAGGACAAAGGGGGTTACTCGAAGCTCGAAGCTCGAAGCTTGTAGCTTCTTTAACGGCAGTCCATTGCTAAATATGCGCGACGGGCCTCGTGGCCGTGCACCGGCAAATAGCCTTGCTATGGCCAACGGGCTTGTCACGCTTAATCAACAAAAATCCTCTGTGAGCCTCTGTGTGTACTCAGTGCTCTCTGCGGTAAAAAATAAAAATACCACAGAAAGAGCACTGCACACAAGGCACAACAGGGCGATTTATGCACTCTATCCAACAAAGGCATTCCGTATGCACTGCATACCGAAGAAGTCGGAACTTGCAGGAGGAAAAGCCAATGATGGAAGAGTGGAATATTGGAAGATTTGAATAGTAGAATGCCGGACTGTCATCCGGAGCTATTTGGAAGGCTGGAGCTGTAAAAAGTAGTGAATGAGTGAATGAGTAATTGAGTTTATGAGAAGGATGACAAAGTAAAAAGTTGACTGTAGTCGTTAACAACTTTACAATTCAACAATTTGGCAGTTCTATAAATAATGAATAGGCGATATGCAAATGGCAATAGGCAAAATAGCTCCAAAGGGGCGAAACGTTATAGCCCGTTGCGTTAGCGCCGGGAATATTGAATTAGCAATAGGCAAAGTGTAAAACATATAGTTTAAAAGTTTATCAATTTACCAGTGCCGGTAGAGGTTAAACAAAAGAATAGGTAAATATTTGCAGCTTAAAAACCGGCTGTCCGGGTAAGAGAAAAGAATTGTAAAAGAGAATGTGTAAAAAAGAAAGACAAATAAAAAAAGAAATAAATACTTGGAGCCCCGACGGATTGTCGGGATTTACGCTACGCTCCAACTCGCGACTCGAAACTCGCAGCTAATACTTATGTACCGATTGAAACAACATATTATCCATTTTATTCTGGCAATTCTGCTGGCGGTGCTGGCTGTGGCGAATGCTTCGGCTCAGGACGGTGGAAAAGCTGTGCCGTTTTTTGAGGTAACTCAGTGCGATACCTTAACACTTCAAATTGAAGAAATGCCGGGTGATGAATACACCTGGGATATTTATAGTGATGGTGATGGTGATTTTGCAATTACACAGGGAGACATGACCTCTGCTGTTTATTTTGAGAATGGTGATTACAGAGATGCTTCAAAAGTTCGGATTATTAACCTGCCTGTAGGAGAGTATTTTGTAAAAGTGACCGCCTGGGATGAGGTGCAATGTACCAATAACCTGATGGTGTTCCGTATGGATGTTATTGAGCCACCACCTCCAATTGTTTATGGCGATTCGGTTTGTGAGGATGCACCAGTGAACGTGGTTGTTGTATTTACAGGAACCGGTCCATGGGAATTCCAGTATGCATATAGTGATGGCATAAATACTGTAAACCTAATTGGGTATACCGATGATCCGGAGATTACTATCCCAATTACACAGCCATTACCTGTTGGGCCTTCAAAGTTCTGGATAATGGAAGTAGTTGATGGTTGTGGAATAGCTCGCGAATTTACCGAGGAGGAACGGCCAAGCACAGGTATCGTTATTTTCCCGAAACCGGCACAACAACCAATTTATATAAAAGAGGAGAATTAGCGTGGAAAGGATTAATTTTAACGATGAAGGATGAATTATAAAGGATTAATTGGTAAATGAGTAATTGAGTGAATGAGGAGGAGAATATTGCAGAATAGGAGGAAAGCTTGCAGTTTTCAGTTTTACAATTTAGCAATTGAACAGTAGTGTAGTGAATGAGTAACTGAGTGAATGAGGAGGAGAAGATTGCAGAATGATGATTAACGATTTAAGATTGCAGAATGAATAACAGGCAATAGGGGAAAAGCGATAGGCAAAACCTTAGCGACTTAGCGCCTTTGCGAGAGAAAAAACTTAGTGTCTTTGAGTCTTTGTGTTTGAAGTTTATACCACAAAGTATTCACAAAGAAGACACGGAGGACCACAAAGAAGAAAAGAAAAAACTCGAAGCTAGCGACTCGCAGCTCGTAACTAATAAAATATGAAAAGACTGATGTACATAGTATTCTTCCTGCTGATGGCGGCAAATCTGCTCGCCCAGGAGAGCTATGTCATCGATTCGGTATGTGTGGGGACCGAACGCACCTATGGCCGCGATGGTGAAGCCGGTTATACGTACTCCTGGTACATTATAGACCACCAGCTTAATGATACCTTCCCGGTAGCATCCGTTCCTTTTGAGGAGGATCTTGGAACCGATACCATTTACGGAAGTGAAAGCACTATCCTGTGGGATACTGATGGCGATTATGATATTCGGGTGTATGTAACCAGCGAACACGGTTGTGATACTGTACAACAGGGAATGGTTCGGGTATTCCCGCTTCCCGAAGCACGTGCCGGCGACGATGTTGTGCTTTGTAGCTTCGACGATTATACCTTGTTTGGCGATACCGCCTGGAACCACAGCCAGATTTACTGGGGTAGAACCGGTGACGGAACATTCAGCGATGAATACAGTCTGCACCCCACCTACACTTTTGGCCCCGACGATATTCTTAAGGGTGAAGTTACCCTTTTTATTACTGCCGAAGGTTTAGCCGATAACGGCACCTGTATTCCGGCAGTGGATTCGGTGACTATAACGATTAATCCTTCTATAACGATCGATAGTACCGCAGTTCTGTGTTACGGACAGAGTGTTTCGGACTGGGAAGGCCAGATCGTTTCAAGTATAGTGGACAGCATTTATACCATAACTCATCCAACGGCAGAAGGCTGTGATTCCACACTGACCCTTACGGTAAGTATTGTCGACGGTTTTAGTTATGACAGTACTGCAGTTTTGTGTTACGGGCAGGAAGTGTCGGACTGGGAAGGTCAGACCATTTCAAGCATTGTTGACAGTGTCTATACCATAACTCATCCAACGGTAGCAGGCTGTGATTCCACGCTGACCCTCACGGTAAGTATAGTCGACGGATTCAGTTATGACAGTACCGCTGTTCTGTGTTACGACCAGCCCGTTTCGGACTGGGAAGGGCAGATCGTTTCGAGCCTAGTTGACAGTGTTTATACCACAAGCTATCAGACCTTATCAGGATGTGATTCCACACTGACCCTTACAGTAAGTATTGTCGACGGATTCAGTTATGACAGTACTGCTGTTCTGTGTTACGGCCAAGGCGTATCTGATTGGGAAGGTCAAATCATATCAAGTATAGTTGACAGTGTTTATATCTCAGAATATCAGACCTTATCAGGATGTGATTCTACCTTAACTCTTACGGTAAGTATAGTCGACGGATTCAGTTATGACAGTACTGCAGTTCTGTGTTACGGACAAAGTGTTTCGGACTGGGAAGGGCAGATCGTTTCGAGCCTGGTTGACAGTGTTTATACCACAAGCTATCAGACCTTGTCAGGATGTGATTCCACACTGACCCTTACAGTAAGTATTGTCGACGGATTCAGTTACGACAGTACTGCTGTTCTGTGTTACGGCCAAAGCGTATCTGATTGGGAAGGTCAAATCATATCAAGTATAGTTGACAGTGTTTATACTTCAGAACATCAAACAACAGCCGGTTGTGATTCAATACTGACTCTTACGGTAAGTATTATTGACGGATTCAGTTATGACAGTACTGCTGTTCTGTGCTATGGTCAGACCGTTTCTGACTGGGAAGGCCAAATCATATCGAGCCTGGTTGACAGTGTTTATATTTCAGAATACCAAACAGTAGCCGGCTGTGATTCCACGCTGACTCTTACGGTGAGTATTGTCGACGGATTCAGTTATGACAGTACTGCAGTTCTGTGTTACGGCCAAAGTGTATCGGACTGGGAAGGCCAGATCATATTAAGTATAGTTGATAGTGTTTACAGCGTAACCTATCCCACATTAGCAGGTTGTGACTCAACGTTAATATTAACTGTTAGCATAACTGACGGTGGTCTGACCGAGATTTATGATACGGCTTGTGTGGAATATACCTGGACTGCCGGAAATGGCATTACCTATACAGAATCTGGTACTTATGATTATATATCCGATTTAGGAACCTGCTCAGATACCTTACGATTACACTTGTTTATCAGTCCGCCAATGGATCTTGTGGCCGATTCAATACCTGTAAGCTGTTACGACTTTGCAGATGGGGCCATTGATTTAACGGTTTCAGGAGGCACAGCACCTTATACATTTGTATGGAGCAACGGTGAAACCACTGAAGATATTGGTAGTTTAGCGGCTGGCACTTATACCGTATGGGTTAGCGATTCCTTGGGATGTACGGATAGTCTCAGCATTCAGATTACGCAGCCTGATCCGATACAAATTACACTCGATGCTGTAACAAATGTTCTTGTTATTGGTGAATCAACCGGTAGCATAGAAGTTTCGCTTGGTGGTGGAACACCGGGCTACACTTATGTGTGGACAAATGAAGCAGGCGATATTGTTGGTACGGACGAAGACTTGTATAACCAGCCTGCCGGTGAGTATACGTTAAGAGTAACTGATGTGAATGGTTGTGAGGAAATATTAATCGCAACAATTACTGAGCCAATCGCAACCGAAAGGCGAATGTCACCGGTTGAAACGCCTATCTGTTATGAAGACCGTAACAATTTCCCGTTTCTCGACTCACTGAAGCAATACCTGGCCTTACATCCTGATGTTGAGGTATTCTCCGATTGGGGACTGGATACCAGCACCTTCAAGCTAGATTCTGTGATTATTGGAGGTGGTGAATATTGTTACGAAGAAATTAGAACATACAGCATCCAGGATTTTGATGGTGAAACCTTAAGTGCAACGCACCGGATAATTGTTGATGATGACGAAGAGCCAACAATAAGTTGTCCGCCGGGCTTCTCGGTGTCTGGTGGTATCGTTCCGCCACCTCTTGATTCTGTTGAATTTTTAGCTGCAGGAGGTACTTTTGATGATAATTGTGGAATTGTTAGTTTCCGCCATGTAAGCGATGTTTCTGATGGAAAAACCAATCCGGAAACGATTACACGAACCTACGAGGTAACTGATTTCTGTGGCAATACCAGGGAATGTGAGCAGGAGATAGAAGTAACCAACGATCTTATTTTTGCAGCTGTCGGCCCGTTCTGCCAGTATTCTGTTGCGCCCGAATTGCCTGATACCGCATTAAACGGAACACCGGGTTATTGGCTGCCGGACACAATAAGTACGGCTACAGCAGGCGATTTCGAATATATTTTCTATCCTGATTCAAGCTATCACGCAGCGCCTTATCGTTTAACTATTACTGTTATTCCGGCTATTGATTTGATTACTACTCTGGTTGATCAGGGCTATGATCCAAATCCGGTTGGAAGCATCAATCTGAATATCATCGGTGGAAGCGAACCTTATACTATTAACTGGACAGGCCCTGATGGATATTCTGCATCGTCAGAGGATATTGTCGACCTTTACGCCGGTGATTATTGGGTGGAAGTAAGCGACGAGATTGGCTGTTACGATAGTTTATCTGTAACCTTGCGAACCTTTGAGCCGGAGTTCAGCTGTCCGCCGGATACAATATTTGAATGCCCCGATGTAACCCAATACCCTGCAGCTACCAATATTGCCGGGTTTATTGCCATAGGCGGATATTTTAATCCGGCCAATATAGTGGCTAACATCACAAGTTTTGATAATCCGGTTTCAAGCGAGTACTGTTTAACCATTGAACGTACTTATATCATTGAAGATATTTACGGAAGATTGGATACCTGTATACAAACCATCGACTTCCACGATACTATCCCGCCGGTACTTAATGCTCCTGAAGGCGATACCGTGGAATGTTACTCTGCTGTTTATGCGGATTACAAAACCTACACTGATTTTATCGCATCGGGAGTACCTGTGCCTTACGATAACTGTGCAATCGATCCATCGTCGTTTACCGTTCGCGATACCTTAATTAATATTGAACCTGGTCGTTCAGAGTTAATTTACTACTACAGCATTGCCGACATGTGCGGAAACATTGGCCGCGATACCACTTATTTCCTCATTCTCGATCAGGAACCACCTGAGGTATTCTGTGCCGATATCACCGTTTATCTGGATGAAAACGGAACTTATCGTATCTCGGTGCAGGATTCTGTTGCCATGGTCGACAGTGTGTTCGATAATTGTACCGCTCCTGAAAACCTGAGGGTGGTAATTGAAGTGAACGAGATCACCTGCGAGGATATAGAGTCGGGAACACAGGCCCGGGTAATCGTTTATGATGAGGTAGGCCTTTCGGCAGAGTGTGTGGCAAATATTACCGTGCTTGATACTGTTCCTCCGGATGCAATTTGTCAGGATATTACGGTTTACCTGGATGAAAACGGCGAGGTAACAATCACGGCTGAACAAATAAACAATACATCAACAGATAACTGTGAAATCGCTTCTATCGATATTTCCAGAGATCGTTTCGACTGTACCGATGTTGGTGTTAACCTTGTTCAGTTAATTGTTACGGATATTTATGGTAATACCGATACCTGCGAGGCAAATGTGACTGTTATCGATGAGATTCCTCCTCAAATTACTTGTGCCCCGGGAGATACCGTAAAGTTGAGCGAAGAAGATGGTACTTTCTTACTAACATGGGATGTTGTTACAGAATCAGCATGGGATGAATGTGGAATTGATACGGTGTTGCTGGATCAGTACCTATTGGATTGCGACAACATTGGGCACACAACAATTACAGCAACAGCTTACGATGTAAATGGTAATCAAAACAGCTGTACTTCAGAGTTTGTTGTTATAGGTAATACTCCTCCAATTGTTGAAAACGACTCGGCTATAACTGCAATGGATGTTCCAATTGATATTCCGGTAACCAATAACGACTTCGACCTGAAGACAAATATTGATTTAGCGACGCTTGGTGTAAATAGTGATCCTGTAAATGGATCTGTGGTGGTAGATAATAAAACAGGTATCGTAACTTACATTCCTGATCCGGGATTTGTTGGCGAGGATATATTCACCTATCAAATTTCCGACGATGGTGTTCCTTGTGAACCAGAAAAAGGAACAGCCACTGTATATGTTACCGTACTTCCTGCCAACGAGCCGCCGGTGGCTGTCGACGACTACTTTGAAGTACCATGTGGTGAGTTGTTTGGTAATGTATTGTATGGCGACGATTTTGGAAATGGAGTAGATTCTGATCCGGATGCCGGTGATAAGATCACGGTAAGCCAGACTCTGATTACTCCGCCGGATAGCGGTGTCTTTAACTGGCTGGATGGCGATGGAAACTTCGAATACATTCCGTTCGATGGATTCTTCGGCACCGATAGCTTCCAGTATGCAATCTGCGACGATGGTATTCCTACTTCGTTGTGCGACACCGCATGGGTTTTTATCACCCGTGTTCCGGATAACGACTGTGATGGTGTTGCTGATGCTGATGATATTGATGATGATAACGACGGTATCCGCGATAATATTGAGAATGGTGGTTACTGGCCTGAAGATGGAATGGGTCTAATTGATTCCGATCATGACGGAATACCGGATTACCTGGATATTGACTCGGATAACGACGGAATTGTAGATAACATTGAAGGACAGGGCGAGCACAATTACATTCCGCCTTCAGGTGTTGATGCCAACCACGATGGCTGGGATGATGTTTACGACGTAACCATTGGTGGTGTAATTACTTTCGACGAAGAGTTGACCGACACCGATGGTGATTCGATGCCTGATTACCTGGATATTGACTCGGACAACGACGGTGTATTTGATATGATTGAAGGTCACGATGCCGACCACAATGGTATTGCCGATGTATTAAGATGGTACACCGATGAAGACCACGATGGATTGGATGATGCCTACGATACCTATTACGGATGGGCCGATTATGGTAACGAGATCGGAAGTAATGCGCCGCTGCAAGACTTTGATGATGACGGAACACGCGACTGGCGCGATATTAACGATGAAGATGATGATTACCTGACAGTGAATGAAGACCTGAACGGTAACGGCGATTACAGCGACGACGACCTCGACCTGGATGGTTATCCGGAATACCTGGATACCGAGCTGAATTGTGAGCTGTTTATTCCTGAAGGATTCTCGCCAAACGACGATGATGTTCACGACTTCTTCCAGATTCTGTGTATTCAGAAATATCCGAATGCCAAACTGATGATCTTCAACCGTAACGGTGTTAAGCTTTGGGAGAAAGAACACTACGGTAACCTCGATGTTTGGGGAACTTACCAGGATGCATGGTGGTGGGGAACTTCTGAACACGCACTTACCCTTGGCCGATCAGGTGGATTACCGGCCGGTAACTACATCTACGTACTGCTGCTGAACGATGGAAAAGGTACAGTTAAGAATGGTACAGTGATGTTGGCCTATTAAGAAGGATTAAGAATGATTGATTAAGGATTATTGGATGTAGTAATCAGTTTTCAGTCGCAGTTTTCAGTTGAGCAATAGGTCAGTTTAGCAATTTATCAATAGAACAATTTAACAGTAGAATAGTGAATGAGTTATTGAGTGAATGAGGAGCAATTGAATGATGAATTTCGAATGCTGATTCACGATTTTAGATTTCAGAACCTTGAGGAGAGTGGGCAGTATACAGTCGCAGTAAACAGTTTAGCAGTAGAACAGTATTGAAATAGTAAAGAGATTCTGATGATTCCTATGTGTCTATTGTGGTTCAGTTCTTCGCGCCTTAGAATCTTTGTGTTTTAAAGTTTTTAACCACAAAGCCGCACAGAGAATGCACAAAGAATGCACAAAGTTTCATAGAGAAGTAAAACTCGAAACACGTAGCTCGGAACTCGTTACCCAAATGAATTTCGATTTCAGAAGTGGGAAGAAAGTTTTCAGTTTTCAGTCGCAGTTAACAGTTTTACAATTTAACAATAGAACAATTTATCAGTAGTCATCAAATCTACTGTGCCCTATGTGTCTATGTGGTTCAGCTCTAAGTGTCTTCGCGTCTTCGTGTTTAGCCTTTCAGCGCCGCCTCAATATCAGCAATTATATCAGCCACATTCTCAATGCCCACCGAAAGTCGCATCATGCGGTCGTTTATACAGGCAGCAATGCGTTCTTCTTCGGTAAACTCGGCATAAATGGTTGAGTGCGGGTGAATGATCAGCGATTTATTATCATTCAGGTTAGTGGCCCTTCGAATGATTTGTAGCTTGTTCATAAACGTGTAACAGGCAGCTTTCGATTCCAGCTCAAAACTCATAATGGTGCCCGGAATTCCGTTAAAATATTTTTGCGCCAGCAGGTAGCGTTCATCGGTTTCCAGTCCCGGGTAACTTACCTTTTTAATCCGGGGATGTGCTTTCATAAATTCGCCCAAAGCCAGGCAATTTTGGTAACACTTTTCTACCCGAAGCTCCAGGATGTCGAGGCCCTGAATTTGAAAGCGCGCCGTTTGCGGAGCCATACTTCCGCCCGTATTTCTGTAAACATTCTTTCTTACTTTAATAAGAAAGGCATTGTCCTTAAATTTTTCAGTGTATGAAGCCGTATTTGGGTTCCGGTTCCAGTCGAAATTACCGTGATCAACAATGGCACCACCAAACGAGGTGGCCCCTCCGGAAATATATTTTGTGGTCGACATCACCTCGATATTCACACCAAATTTCCCGCCGCTAAAAACATTAGGGGGAGTAATCGTGCTGTCGGCAACCAGAACCAGCCCGTGTTTTTTGGCCACGCGCGACAGCATTTCAATATCGGCAATATCCAGTTGTGGATTAGTTACCGTTTCAAAATAAATGGCGCGGGTATTTTTATCAATGTGTTTTTCAATTTCTTCTTCCGAACTTAAATCGCAAAAACGGGTTTCCAGCCCAAATTCCGAAAGGGTATTTTGAAGCAAAGCAAAACTGTGACCAAATAAACGATTTCCGGAAATAATATTGTCGCCTGTTTTGGTAAGCGCCATAATGGTATTTGTAATGGCTGCCATTCCCGAACTTACCGCAATTACACCACTGCTTTGTGTCAGTGCCTTTAGTTTTAGCTCGAAATACTCCACCGTAGGACTTGCTGTTCGCGAGTATACATGGGCAATGTACTCGCCTCTGAAATTGGCTTCAATTTGTTCGGCCGATTCAAATTCGTAAGCCACCGACTCGTATAATGGCATTTGCAGTGCCTTGTGTGGATCGTGTTTGGCGTAAGGTACATTTAATGCTGTGGTAGTAAATCCGGTTTTCTTCATTTGTCGTTCTTTAAAGGCGTAAAAGTAATCTTTTGTATTCCTTTCATGCCCTGCTGCTACAAAATATCAGTTAAAAAATCCTGATATTTGACATCCTCAAAACAATTCTACAACATAATTGTTTTAGGGGTGTCGATGCATTATGGTACGATAATTGTTCCTTACCTTTGCATCTTTAAGTTATAATTAAACAGCATTTAATTAACAACTGCTAACCATGGCGCCCCCCGCCATGGTTTTTTTTTATTTCTTTCTCTTAATGTTATCATAAACAGTCCTTTCCTTTCATGCTCATCCGTCAACATCTTTTTAATTTCCCGGGCAACGGCATTTTTTCGCAGTTAAATTATTCTAAATGTTCAATCCGATATAACAGAGGTCTGCCTGTCAGTTAGTTAATGAGTTTTGAAATAAAAGAAGACTTTTCGAAACGCATTTTCTTTTAATAATCTGCATTTTCACGTCTGTTTCTATATCTTTAAAAAACAAATCCGGAAGAGTATTCGGATTTTGAAAGACGAAAAAGAAAGGAGCCAAACCTATGAAACGAGCTGATTAAAAAGCCCGTTTGAAATAGGAGCACTATCATGCGAGTTCCATCTTTTACCTTAAAACGAAAAATTTTAATAAGATGAAAAGATACCTGCCAAAATTAGTTCAGAACGATAAATGGCTGGAGCCTTATGCCGGAGTTATTTCCGACCGTATGATACTTGCTGATCGTAAAGAAAGAGAAGTTACCGGAGGACGGAGTCTGGCCGATTTTGCTACCGGGCATCTGTATTTTGGTTTGCACCGAACTGAATCGGGATGGGTAATTCGCGAATGGGCACCCAATGCAACGCATATATATATGGTTGGTACTTTTAACGATTGGCAGGAGAGTGTTGATTACGCTTTTGCAAGTCTCGATCATGGTGTTTGGGAATTGCACCTGGCAGCCGATCAAATGGGCCATGGCGATTTGTATGCCCTAAATGTACATTGGGCTGTAAATCATGGAAAACGAATTCCTGCCTGGGCTACGCGTGTTGTGCAGGATGAAAATACACACATGTTTAATGCGCAGGTTTGGGCGCCCGAAAATCCTTACGAGTGGAAGAATCCGGAGTTTCAACGTACCGACGAGCAACCGCTGATTTATGAAGGGCATGTAGGGATGGCAGGTGAAGAAGCGCGTGTTCATACCTACAATGAGTTTCGGGAGCAGATGTTACCGCGCATAAAAGCCAACGGTTACAATGTTATTCAGTTAATGGCTATTCCGGAGCACCCGTATTACGGGAGTTTTGGTTATCACGTTAGTAGCTTTTTTGCGGCGTCGTCGCGCTTCGGAACACCCGAAGAACTAAAACAGCTGATTGATGAGGCACACGGAATGGGAATTGCCGTAATTATGGATCTGGTGCATTCGCATGCTGTAAAAAATGAAGTTGAAGGCTTGGGGAATTACGATGGTACACGTTACCAGTTTTTTCACGAAGGTGCAAAAGGTGAGCATCCGGCTTGGGACAGCTATTGTTTTAACTACGATAAAAACGAGGTGCTGCACTTCCTTTTGTCAAACATCAGCTATTGGCTCACCGAGTATAAATTTGATGGATTCCGTTTTGACGGTGTAACCAGCATGTTGTATTTCAACCATGGTTTGGAGATTGCTTTCACCACTTACGACGACTATTTTAATGCCAATGTCGACCAGGAGGCAACTACCTATTTTAAACTGGCGAATAAGTTGATTAAACAAATAAATCCGCAGGCGCTGTCGATTGCCGAAGATATGAGCGGAATGCCCGGATTGGCCACTGCAATTGAAGACGGTGGTTTGGGATTTGATTTCCGAATGGCGATGGGCGTACCTGACTTCTGGATAAAAATGATAAAAGAAAAGTCGGACGACGAATGGGAGGTGGGTGATATTTTTTACCAGCTAACCTCGAAACGCATGGACGAGCAGGTGGTGAGTTATGCCGAATCGCACGACCAGGCTTTGGTGGGCGATAAAACCATCATCTTCCGGCTGATAGATAAAGAAATGTACTTCTCCATGCGAAAAGATCAGCCGAACCTGATCGTTGACCGTGGAATTGCCCTGCATAAAATGATCCGGCTGGCAACCGCGAGTACTGCCGGCGGTGCTTACCTGAATTTTATGGGAAATGAATTCGGGCACCCCGAATGGATCGATTTCCCGCGCGAAGGAAACAACTGGTCGTACAGTCATGCCCGCCGAATCTGGAGCATTTCTGAGGATCAGGACCTGAAGTTTCATTGGTTGTATGATTTTGATAAGGAAATGATTCAGCTGATCAACCAGAACAAAATACTTTCTATTCCTCCGGTTGATAAGGTTTTGGAAAATACGCCAGATAAAGTGCTGGCCTACCACCGCGGACTGTTTCTGTTTGTTTTCAATTTTAATCCAACACAGTCGTTTACCGATTACGGGATTCCCTTGGGTGCCGGGAAATATCAGATAGTGTTGAATACCGATTCCGGCCGTTTTGGTGGTCACGACCGGGTTGATGAGGAGATCAGTTACTACACCATGCCAAGCAAAGGACTGGATAGCCAGCATTACCTGAGACTTTACCTTCCGGCAAGAACGGCGCTTGTACTGAAAAAAGTGGATATCCCGAAAGTGAAGTAAATGGCCGAATCAAAATTTCAAACCATAGTAGATGTGCCGCAGTTTAAGTGGCAAACGGGTTATAAAATAAAGAACCTGTTTATGGGATCGTGTTTTACCGAAAATGTTGGGGCGAAAATGGAAGCCCTGAAATACCCGGTTGACATCAATCCGTTTGGAATTTTGTATAACCCGCTTTCTGTTGCCAACGGCCTGCAGCTATTGCTCGAAGAAAAGCAGCTTTCGGCAACCGATCTTATTGAACACAACGGCCTTTGGCATAGCTTTAGCCATCATGGGCGTTTTTCGAATACCGAGCAAAAGATGGCCTTGGATGACATAAACACCCGAATTAAAAACTCAGCTACGTTTTTAAAAGAGGCCGGTTTTTTGTTTCTCACTTTTGGTACGGCGTGGATTTACAGGTATAAAAAAAGCGGAGAACTGGTTTCGAACTGCCATAAAATTCCGGCCCGTGAGTTTGTGCGCGAACGTTTGTCGGTACAACAAATCGTTGAAGTTTATCGTGAATTGCTGCACAAAATCTGGCAAATAAATCCTGACCTTAAAGTAGTTTTTACGGTCAGCCCGATTCGTCATTGGAAAGACGGCGCTGTTGAAAATCAGCGAAGTAAGTCGACGTTGATATTGGCTGTCGATCAACTTATTCAGGAACTGGGTACAGAAAAATGTGCCTATTTCCCGTCGTACGAAATTGTGATGGATGAACTACGCGATTATCGTTTTTATGACGAAGATATGTTGCACATTTCAGAAGTGGCCATTAAGCATATCTGGTCGCGTTTTGAAGCGGCACTAATCAACCCTGAAAGTATCGAAATTGCGCGGGAAGTTCAAAAAATAAGCAATGCTGTAAAGCATCGTCCAATCAACAAAAAATCCCTTGAATATTCCAAATTTCTCCTTAGTTTTCTTAATAAATTGGAATTGCTGGAAAAAAGATTCCCGTATCTTAATTTAAAGTTAGAAAAAGAATATTTTAATGTACAGATTGAGCAATTTGGTGGTGGTGACCAAACAATTGTAAGTTAAATCCCTTAACTTAGTAGTGACAACTTCGTTGTAGCTGCTGAACCAATACTCAATTTACCAAAGTGTTATTAATATGCATTACCTTGAATTTGATAAGGAGCAGCTGGTAAATCTTGAATATTCGCTGTTCAAAGAAATATTACGATCAAACAGAGCCGGTTCTTATTTAAGTACTACGCTAAACGGCTGTAATACCCGAAAATACCACGGTTTGCTGGTTTGTCCTATTGAAAAATTTGGAGGTGAAAAGCATGTGTTGCTATCATCGCTCGATGAAACCGTAATTCAAAACGATGCCGAATTCAACCTCGGAATCCACCGCTATAAAGGCGGTACCTACGAACCCAAAGGGCACAAATACATCCGCAATGTAGAGTTTGATGCGATACCAAAAATTACTTACCGTGTGGGTGGGGTTGTGCTAACAAAAGAGCGACTGCTGGTAGAAAAAGAGGAACAAATTCTGATAAAATATACCCTTGAGGAAGCTAAATCGCCAACAACTTTGCGATTAAAACCATTCCTTGCTTTCCGGAATATTCATCACCTCAGCAAGGCAAATATGTTTGTAAACCGCAAGTTTGGTAAGGCCAAAAACGGCATAAAAACATGTTTATACGATGGCTACCCCGATTTATTTATGCAATGCAGCAAAGCGGTTGATTTTGTAGGAGTCCCCGATTGGTATTACGATATTGAATACCTGAAAGAGCTGATCCGGGGTTACGAATATCTTGAAGATCTTTTTGTGCCGGGCTATTTTGAGTTTCCGATGAAAAAAGGCGAGTCGATCGTTTTTGCAGCGGGATTAACAGAAGCAAATCCGGTGTCGTTAAAACAGCGGTTTACCAAAGAGCAGAACAAACGTGGAGGCAAAGAAACCTTCAATAGTGTTTTGGAGCGGGCCGCTCACCAGTTTATTATGCACGAAGGTTACACGGCCGATATTATTGCCGGTTTCCCCTGGTACAACAGCATTACCCGTCAAACTTTTATATCGCTTCCCGGATTGTGCCTGGCGTTTAACGACCCGAAACTGTGTGAGAAAATACTCGATTCGTACCTGAAATATTTTAACGATGGTTTTTTCCCCGATCAGATTAAGGATAAAGAACTGACCTACCATTCTGCCGACACATCGTTGTGGTTTATTTGGGTTATTCAGCAGTATTTAAAGAAAAAGAACAATCCGAAGATGCTTTGGAGAACGTATGGCGAAGTGATCAAAAGAATCCTCAATGCCTATACCAGTGGGAAAAGGGATGATATAAAAATGCTGCCCAACGGATTGATTTATGCCGAAAAAGAAGATACCGCATTAACCTGGATGAATTCCAGTGTTGACGGAAAGGCTGTAATACCGCGGATCGGAAAGCCGGTTGAAGTGAATGCCCTGTGGTTTAACGCCATTTGTTTTGCCCTCGATTTAGCGGATATGGCCGGCGACGACGAATTTATTACGCAATGGAAACATATGGTAAATAAAGTGGCGCAGTCGTTCCTTAAAACCTTCTGGAGCGACGGACACGGCTACCTGGCCGATGTGGTAAAAGATGAGCAGCACGATTGGGCAGTTCGGCCAAATATGGTAATTGCCGTTGCCATGGATTATACACCGCTTACAAAAGAACAGCAAAAACAGGTGTTAAGTGTGGTGAAACGCAAACTGTTAACCAACAGGGGGCTGCGAACATTGTCGCCCGATCATTTGCGTTACTTTGGTAATATTAGCGGAGGCCCGAAAGAACGGGAGCTGGCGGTGCATCAGGGAGCTGTATGGCCCTGGTTGCTACAGTTTTTTGTTGAAGCCTATTTAAAGATTCACAAGCGAGGAGGATTACCGTTTGTGAAACAGATAATGGAAAGTTTTGAAGCCGAAATGACCGAGCATTGTATCGGAAATATTCCTGAGATGTACGATGGCGACCCGCCACATGTTGGAAAGGGCGCCATTTCGCAGGCCTGGAATGTGGCAGGTGTTTCGTATGCGCTTGATTTGGTGCAGAACTATACAGAATAAGCCAAAAACAATTGATTTTTGGGATGTAACCGGAAAATTAGAAGATCAGATGAAGGTATTAATGTTTGGATGGGAATTTCCGCCCCATATCTCCGGTGGATTGGGGACAGCCTGTTACGGGCTTACAAAAGGTATGGCTGAGATTGAAGATATTGACGTAACTTTTGTAGTTCCAAAGGCTTTTGGCGACGAAGATCAGTCGCGAATAAAGCTGATTGGAGCCAATAACATTCCTGTAAGCCGAACGACCTTTACTTTTGATGAGGGCGGAAAAACAATGGAATACCTCGAAGTAGATTCGCCCATTCTTCCTTACGTTACCGAAGATGAATTCTGGACTTTAAAAAGTAAACGTTACACAGGCCAGACAAAATTTGTTGAAACCGACGAAAATTCAAAGATCGAATTCAGCGGTGGTTATGGCCCCGATCTGTTAAAAGAAATTCGCAATTATGCGCTGGTGGCTCGTTTGATCGCCGAAGATAATCCCTGCGACATTATTCATGCACACGACTGGCTCACCTATCCGGCAGGAATAGCTGCCAGCCAGGCGACAGGAAAACCATTGGTTATTCATGTGCATGCTACCGATTTCGACCGAAGCGGAGGCGATGTAAATCCACGGGTTTATGCCATTGAGCGCGAAGGCATGGAAGCGGCCGATAAAATTATTGCGGTAAGCAATCTTACCCGGAAAATGGTGATCGAAAAGTACGGAATTCCGCCCGAAAAAGTGGTTACCGTTTATAACGCCGTTGAGTCGGTAAATAATGAAAAAGGAAGTTTGCCGCCAAAAGGCGTTAAGGATAAAGTGGTTACTTTTTTAGGAAGGATAACCATGCAAAAAGGCCCCGGCTATTTTGTTGAAGCTGCCAACCTGGTGCTCAAAAAAATGCGGAATGCACGTTTTGTTATGGCCGGAAGCGGCGATATGATGAATGAAATGATAGCCCGGACAGCAGCGTTGGGCATCGCCGATAAATTTCATTTTACAGGTTTCCTGAAGGGGAATGATGTAAACGATCTTTTTAGCATGACCGATGTGTTTGTTATGCCCTCGGTGTCGGAACCTTTCGGAATTGTGCCGCTTGAAGCTATGCAATTAAATGTTCCGGTAATCATATCCAACCAGTCGGGGGTATCGGAGATTTTAAAACATGCTATAAAAATCGATTTTTGGGATACCTACGCAATGGCCGATGCTATTTATGGTGTATTGAATTATTCCTCGTTGGCCCAGCATTTTAAAAGTGCCGGAAAAACAGAGGTGGATGAATTAAAGTGGACACACTCGGCCCGCGAAGTGAGAAAAGTTTACGAAAGTACCTTGCAAGAATTTTAACCCAACTGCTATGAAGTCAATTTGTTTGTTTTTTCAAATACATCAACCGTTCAGGCACCGGCGTTACCGTTTTTTCGATATCGGTAACGACCATTACTATTACGACGATTATTCAAACGAAAGCATAATCAGAAATATAGCCGACAAAAGTTATTTGCCGGCCAATAAACTGTTGCTCGAACTGGCTAAAAAACTGGGAGATAAGTTTAAGGTAGCTTTTTCGATAACCGGAGTGGCACTGGAGCAGTTTGAGCTTTATGCACCCGATGTTATCGAGTCGTTTCAAAAATTGGCAAAAACCGGTTGTGTTGAGTTTTTGGCCGAAACCTACTCGCATTCGCTGAGTTCGTTAAGAGATATACATGCTTTTACCGATCAGGTGAAAAAGCACGACGATCAGATCTTCAGGTTGTTTGGTCAGAAACCGCGTGTTTTTAGAAATACTGAAATGATCTACTCCGACGAAATTGGAGAGAAAGTGGCTAAATTGGGTTATTCAGCCATGTTAACCGAAGGAGCCAAACACGTACTGGGATGGAAAAGCCCTGATTTTCTGTATGTAAACGCCATTAATCCGCGGCTAAAAGTGTTAATGCGCAACTATAAACTGAGCGACGACATTGGATTTCGCTTTTCAGACAAAAACTGGGATAAGCACCCGCTAACAGCAGAAAAATATGTGGGCTGGCTTGAAAAGGTTGGAGAAAAAGAAGAGGTAATTAACTTGTTTATGGGCTACGATTCGTTTGGAACCCGGCAGCCAAAAGAAGCCGGAATATTCGATTTCTTAAAAGCTTTGGCTGAGCAGGTGGTAAAAAGCGATAAGCTAAAATTTTCAACCCCTTCAGAAGCGGTTAATGAACTTCAGCCGATTTCGGTTGTTAGTGTTCCACATCCAATTTCATGGTCCGACGAAGAGCGCGATCTTAGTGCATGGCTCGGGAATGAAATGCAAAAAGAGGCCTTTGATAAATTGTATGCCATGAAAGGACAAATGGCCCGGTGTACCGATGCTGTTCTTCAGAAGGATTGGAATTACCTGCAGGCGAGCGATCATTTCTTTTACATGTCGACCAAGTATTTTGCCGATGGTAATCCGCATAAATCCTACAGCCATTTTGATTCGCCTTACGAGGCTTTTATCAATTATATGAATGTGCTGAGCGATTTTAAAATCCGGTTAAACGCGCACGTTCCCGAAAGTGAAGTAGAGAATGAAATCGCTTCGCTTCATCGTTTGTTGGAAGAAAAAGAAGAAAAGATAAAAAAGATGGAAGCCGATTTGCGCCGTTTGCAAAAAACGAAAAAGCAAAAAACGACTTTGCGAAAAAAGAAATAGACAATTTGTCGCTAACATTAAATTCACTTAACGATAATTGTAGAACAAACAATTTGTTGAAATGATAATCTAATTTTGCAGCTCGTTCTAAGTGAGTTAGAACGATTGACTTACCCGCTGGGTATAGTTTGTAATTAATAAAATGAGAAGAAAATGGAGGAGAAAAAATTTATAAAAAACCCGGTTGTGGGAGAGCCGGTATGGAAACGGATTATTGTAGAATCTAACGTTCCGGAAAGTCTTTCACCACTGCGCGACCTTTCAAAAAACCTTTGGTGGGTTTGGAATTCTGAAGCACGCGAATTATTTCAGCAGATAGATGCAGAAATTTGGGAAGAATGTGCCCATAACCCGATTGTATTGCTCGATCAGGTGAGCTATAATCGTTTTAAAGAGCTGGAACGCGATGAAATGTTCGTAGCCCGAATGCACGAAGTAAATGCAAAATTCAATCAATATCTTGATGAGCGTAAAGAGCTTGCAGGCCCCGGAATTTCCTATTTCAGTATGGAGTACGGTTTGCACGACAGCTTAAAAATATTTTCGGGAGGTTTGGGTATTTTGGCCGGCGACTACCTGAAAGAAGCCAGCGATATGAAAGTAAAACTGGTTGCCGTAGGTTTGTTGTATCGCTACGGATATTTTAAACAAACACTGAATTTACATGGCGAGCAAATGGCTGTTTACGATGCACAGCAATTCTCGAAAATCCCTGTTCAGCCGGCATTGGATAAAAATGGCGAGTGGGTGCGCGTTGAAGTGCAATATCCGGGACGCACGTTGATCGGACGTGTTTGGCAAACCAATATTGGCTCGGTAAAATTGTATTTGCTTGATGCCGACCATCACGAAAATAACGACGCCGACCGTTTTGTAACCCATCATTTATACGGTGGCGACAACGAAAACCGCCTGAAACAGGAAATGTTACTTGGTTTGGGTGGTATTCAGGCATTAAAAAAGCTGGGTGTAGAATCAGATATTTACCACTGTAACGAAGGGCACGCAGCGTTTATCGGGATACAGCGTATTGCCAACCTGATGGCTGAACAGAAACTTAGCTATGCCGAGGCCAAAGAAGTTGTAAATGCATCAACAGTGTTTACAACGCACACGCCGGTTCCGGCAGGGCACGATTCTTTTCATGTGGATATGTTCCGTCATTACATGAATTTCTTTGTCGAAAAGTTGGGATTGACCTGGGAAGATTTCGAGATGTTGGGTAAAGCCAGGGCTGAGGAAGATCATTTCAATATGAGTTACCTGGCCAGCAACTTGTCGCAGGGAATTAACGGCGTTAGTATGCTGCACGGCGATGTAAGTAAGGCGGTACTAAAACATTTGTATCAGGGTTACCTGGAGGAGGAACTGGAGATTGGTTATGTAACCAACGGTGTTCACTACCCAACCTGGGCAGCACAGGAATGGAAAGACATTCATAAAAAATATTTTGGCGAAGAATTTCCGACCAATCAATTGGATTTTGATGTGTGGAAGAATATTTACAATGTTCCGGATTACGAGATCTGGGAGCTGCGTAAAAAATTGCGTCAAAAACTGATTAACTACATCAAAGAGCGTTTCTCAGATAACTGGGTTAAACGTTCGGAGAATCCGAAGTTGATCAGCGAGATTCTCGGAAAATTGAATCCGAATACCTTAACAATTGGTTTTGCACGCAGGTTTGCTACCTACAAACGTGCGCACTTGTTGTTCCGCAATCTCGACCGCTTGGCGAAAATTGTAAATAATCCTGAGCGTCCGGTACAGTTTATTTTTGCAGGTAAAGCTCACCCGGCAGATAAGGCTGGTCAGGATCTGATTAAAAATATTGTTGAAGTATCGAAACGTCCTGAGTTCCGAGGTAAAATTCTTTTCGTTCAGAACTACGACATGAACCTGGCAAAAATGCTGTTGCAGGGTGTTGATGTTTGGATGAACACGCCAACCCGTCCGTTGGAAGCTTCGGGAACAAGCGGCGAAAAAGGAGTTATGAACGGGACGCTGCACTTCTCAGTTCTTGATGGCTGGTGGGTTGAAGGTTACCGGAAAGATGCCGGTTGGGCACTGCCGGCCGAGCGCGCTTACGATGTACAGGATTTCCAGGATGAGTTGGATGCCGAAACCATTTACAATATTCTGGAAGAAGAAGTTGTGCCTGCTTATTATGGCCGCAACCAGTATGATATTCCTGAAAAATGGGTGGGATATGTGAAAAATACCATTGCAAATGTTTCGCCAAACTTTACCACATCGAGAATGATGCGCGACTACCAGGACCGTTACTACAATCCGCAGTATGAGCGTTCTGCGCGTGTGAATGCAGATGGATTTAAACTGGCAAAAGAAATTGCTGCCTGGAAAGCCAAAGTGGCTGCAAAATGGGATGGAGTTGAGGTGAAAAACATCGAAATCATCGACGGTATTGCGCACACTATGGTGATGGGTGATAAGTACCCGGTAAAAGTATCGGTTGATTTAAATGGACTGAAACCGGAAGAAGTTGGTGTGGAATTATTAATTGCTGAAAATAAAGACGGACAGGAAAGAATTGTTGATACAGTTGAATTTATTCCTGAAAAAAGCGAAGGCACATCTTGCTGTTACAAGCATACTATTTTGCCCGACCACCCCGGGTCGTTCTCCTACAGTTTCAGGGTGTATGCAAAACATCCGGAATTGCCGCACCGCCAGGATTTCCGATTCATTAAATGGATCAGCTAATCCCTCAGTGGAACATTGATGTATTTGCAAAAGCAAAAACAAAATACACAGAAAGGTGCTCGTTTGGGCACCTTTTTTTATTGAAGTGAAGTTAAGCTGTTGTGCAACATTAGTTTCAAAATGGCATTGAACGCAAAATAGTAATTGACGTCATTTTTACATTTCATTCAAACTGTTATTTTTACGTCGTAATCAAATGTCGGGAGAAACAAGTTTTGGTAACCAGGGTGAATATCAAAGCTGAAGAACGCCAGGCATTTGGTACAAGAGAAAATGAAAATTAAACAGATGAAACGAGCATATAAAATAATTACTTCCAAAAGAATAACTAAAAATGTGCGAGTTCCATACGATACCCTAATAAATAAACAATTCTAATCGTATGAAACGAGTGTGAATTTTTATTCTTCAAATTCACAAACAGGAAGAATTAAAATTCATAGGGTGTTACATCGAATACAAATGAAACGAACAATTTTAATGAGATGAAAAACCGGAAAAAGATTGGTAATAAAATCAAAGAGTTTCGTGAGTTCAGGCAACTTTCGCGCGCTGATTTGGCAATACAGGCTAATTTGGATGAAGCCCAATTGCAGCTGATTGAAGACGAGGGAAATGTTCCTTCGTTAGGTGTGCTAATTAAAATATCGCGCGCCATGGGTGTGCGTATCGGAACCTTCCTCGACGATCAGGAAACCATTGGTCCGGCTCTCGTAAATGCTGGCAAAGCTAAAGAAACGCTTAGCTTTTCTACCAAAGACGAAAGTACTCGCGAGCACCTCAACTTTTTCTCGTTGGCACAGGCAAAATCAGGAAGGCATATGGAGCCGTTTTTGGTTGAAATTGAACCTGCGGAAGAGTCGGATTATAAACTGTCGTCGCACGAAGGCGAAGAGTTTATATATGTGCTCGAAGGAAGTATTGAGATCAATTACGGAAAAGAAGTTTACCTCTTACAGAAAGGCGATACCATCTATATCGATTCGGTTGTTGCCCACAATATTCACGCAGCCGGCGAACAGGCTGCAAAAATTCTTGCGGTAGTTTATACTCCCGTGTAATTAAAAAAGATTTTCATGCAGTTACTTGATTATACCTTAGGAAATATACTTGAAAAATGGGCCTTTGAAACGCCAGATAAAGATTTTATTGTTTACCCCGATCGTAAACTGCGGTTTTCGTATAAGCAGTTTAACGAACGGGTAGACCGCCTGGCAAAAGGATTGCTTTTTATCGGTATAAAACCGGGAGATAAAGTAGGTGTGTGGGCAAAAAATGTTCCCGACTGGACCACTCTGATGTTTGCTACAGCAAAAATCGGGGCGGTTCTGGTAACGGTTAATACCAATTACAAGCTGGCGGAGCTGGAATACATCCTGAAAAATGCCGATATAAACTCGCTGTTTATTGTTGATGGATACCGCGACAGCGATTATGTGAAGATGGTGTTTGAATTGGTGCCCGAGCTAAAAACACAACCACGCGGAAAACTGAAATCAGAAAAATTTCCGCAGCTTAAAAATGTAGGATTTATTGGCCAGCAAAAACATCGCGGGATGTACAGTACCGACGAGTTAATGTTGCTGGGAAGCCACATTGATGATCTGGAGCTGGAAAGCGTTAAAATAACGCTCAATTGCCACGATGTGGTAAATATGCAATTCACCTCGGGGACAACAGGTTTCCCGAAAGGTGTAATGCTTTCGCACCACAATATTCTGAACAACGGTTTTGCAACCGGCGAGTGTATGAAATACACCGAAGACGATCGTTTGTTGGTTTGTGTTCCACTATTCCACTGTTTTGGTTGTGTGTTGGCTGTGTGTTCCATCGTTACGCACGGAGCAACAATGGTTTTTACCGAGGATTTTGATCCTTTAATGGTGCTGGCTTCTGTACAAAAGGAAAAATGTACGGCGCTTTACGGAGTACCAACCATGTTTATTGCAGAGTTGAATCACCCGATGTTCGATATGTTCGATCTGTCGTCGTTACGCACAGGAATTATGGCCGGAGCACTTTGCCCCATCGAAACCATGCGCCAGGTGATGGATAAAATGAACATGAAAGATATAATTATTGTGTACGGCTTAACCGAAAGTTCGCCGGGAATGACGGCTACACGTACACATAATTCGGTTGAAGTTCGGGCTACCACGGTCGGTTTTGAATTCCCGAATGTTGAGGTGAAGATTGTGGATCCGGAAACCGGTGAAGAATGTAGGCCGGGCGAACAGGGCGAAATCTGCTGCCGGGGTTATAATGTCATGAAAGGCTACTACAACAACCCTGAAGAAACAGCAAAGGTTATCGATAAAGAAGGATGGTTGCACTCGGGCGATCTGGCTGTAAAAACCGAAGATGGATTTTATAAAATTACCGGCCGCATAAAAGATATGATCGTGCGTGGAGGCGAAAATATCTACCCGCGCGAGATTGAAAATTACCTGTATCGTTTGCCGCAAATCGAAGCCGTTGAAGTTGCAGGTGTTCCAAGCAAAAAATATGGCGAAGCAGTTGGTGCTTTTATTAAACTGAAAAAAGGGGAAAAACTCAGCGAGGAAGAGATTGTAGATTTCTGCCGTGGAAATATTGCCCGGTTTAAAATTCCGAAATACATCTTTTTTGTTGATGAATTCCCGATGACCGCCAGTGGAAAGATCCAAAAATACAAACTGAGCGAAATGTCGGTGGAACTGTGTAAGGATCAGGGTATAGAGATCATCTAGCGCAAGAAATGATTGATTTTGCCTATTGAGAATACATATTCTATAGGTATAATTGAATGCTTTTTTTATTTTTTTTAAGAAGTTACAATCTGCAAGGTAAAATCATAAAACACTATCATTTTTTATTCTCCCATCATTTTCAATTAGGGTTTCGTTTATTTTATCCAAATTCACTTAAAAGCAGTAAATCGGCGGTATTCTGTCGCTGATGAATATTGATTTTTGTCATGTTTTCGGCCTGTAAAAAGCGCAATTTTCGCGGCTGTTCAGAGAAGCAGTTTTTTTATGAGTATTTAATTACCACTGCGAAGGGTAATTGATTAGACAGCACAGAGTTTTTTGAAGCCATTTGCATAACGCAAGTGGCTTTTTTATTCATGAAACTCAGATTTCAAAAACATAGCGCCCTAGAATGTGATTGTTGAAAGGCTCACTCCTGCTAAGCACATAAGGATGTTTGATTCAATTAACTATCCAACCATTTCCTGTTTTAATTAAGGTTATGCTATATTTGTGCATCTAAAAAACGCAAATAATCATGGCAAAATACAAACGCATTCTACTAAAACTCAGCGGCGAATCGTTGATGGGTGATCAACAATACGGAATAGACCAGCAACGACTTGGCGATTATGCCGAGGAAATTGCAGCAATTGTAAAATCGGGTGTGCAGGTTGGCATTGTAATTGGCGGCGGTAATATTTTTCGCGGACTAAGCGGTGCAGCCAAAGGTTTCGATCGTGTAAAAGGCGACCAGATGGGGATGCTGGCAACTGTAATTAACAGCCTGGCTTTAAACTCAGCACTGGTTGGTCAGGGAATTAAGTCGAAAGTACTAACCGCAATCCGGATGGAACCTGTTGGCGAGTATTACTCGAAAGACAAAGCGGTTGAGGCTTTGGAAAATGGCGAAGTGGTGATTATCTCAGGAGGGACCGGTAATCCGTATTTTACTACTGATACAGCAAGTGCCCTGCGCGGAATCGAAATTGAAGCTGAAGTTATGCTGAAGGGAACCCGCGTTGACGGTATTTATACGGCAGATCCGGAAAAGGATAAAACAGCAACCAAGTTCGATAAAATCAGTTTCGACGAAATTTATAATCGTAACCTGCGAATAATGGATCTTACCGCTACAACTTTGTGTAAGGAGAACAATTTGCCGATTTATGTTTTTAATATGGATCAAAAGGGTAATTTACAGAAAGTTATGAGTGGTGAGGATCTCGGAACTTTGGTGTATTGCTAAGCCTTATTTATTTGAAACAGGAATAAATTGGGCAAAAAATTTTTGGGAATTTATATTTTTTCTATATTTGCTGACAGTCCACAGTTGGATAGACAGTGTTATTACCGATGCAAGAAGAAGTAGAGTTTATTTTAGATCATTGTAAAGAGAAAATGGTAGCTGCCATTGAACACCTTGAGAAGGAATTGGTACACATCCGTGCAGGTAAAGCAAGTCCAGCTATGTTAGATGGAGTTCATGTGGAATATTATGGTAGTCAAACGCCACTAAATCAGGTTTCTAACGTAAGTACACCTGATGCACGAACAATTGCTGTTCAGCCCTGGGAAAAGAATTTGATCCCACAAATTGAAAAAGCAATTCTTAATGCAAATCTGGGATTCAACCCGGATAACAACGGCGAGATTATCAGGATTAATATTCCGGTACTGACTGAAGAAAGACGAAGAGGTTTGGTAAAACAAGCCCATCAGGAAGGCGAAAACGCAAAAGTAAGCGTTCGTGGAGCACGAAAAGATTCGAACGATAGCCTTAAAAAACTTCTAAAAGAAGGATTGTCGGAGGATATCGAGAAAGACGCAGAAGCGGAAGTGCAACGACTGACTGATGAATTTGGTAAGAAGATCGACGCCTTGGTGGAAGCCAAGGAAGAAGATATAATGACTATTTAATTGTTTCTAGTTTTCTGTTTTCTGAACATTGTTTAATTGTT
>JGI12573J12842_1000235_pt1 | contig 33864 bp, 27 predicted proteins | sample TtanPargueraPR_7_FD_12842 | JGI IMG/M metagenome (IMG submission 12842)
CTCCCGTTGGACCTATTGGACCAGTGTCTCCCGTTGGACCGGTGTCTCCTGTTGGACCTATTGGACCAGTGTCTCCCGTTGGACCGGTGTCTCCTGTTGGACCGGTATCTCCCGTTGGACCGGTGTCTCCCGTTGGACCTATTGGACCAGTGTCTCCCGTTGGACCGGTGTCTCCTGTTGGACCGGTATCTCCCGTTGGACCGGTATCTCCCGTTGGACCGGTGTCTCCCGTTGGACCTATTGGACCAGTGTCTCCTGTTGGGCCAGTATCTCCCGTTGGACCGGTATCTCCCGTTGGGCCGGTGTCTCCTGTTGGACCGGTGTCTCCCGTTGGACCAGTGTCTCCTGTTGGGCCGGTATCTCCCGTTGGGCCGGTGTCTCCTGTTGGACCGGTGTCTCCTGTTGGGCCGGTATCTCCTGTTGGGCCGGTGTCTCCTGTTGGACCTGCTGGACCGGTATCTCCTGTTGGACCGGTGTCTCCTGTTGGGCCTGCTGGACCGGTATCTCCTGTTGGGCCGGTGTCTCCTGTTGGACCTGCTGGACCGGTATCTCCTGTTGGGCCGGTATCTCCCGTTGGGCCTGCTGGACCGGTATCTCCCGTTGGACCGGTGTCTCCCGTTGGACCTGCTGGACCGGTATCTCCTGTTGGGCCGGTGTCTCCCGTTGGACCTGCTGGACCGGTATCTCCTGTTGGTCCCATTGGACCTGTTGGTCCCATTGGGCCTGTTGGTCCCATTGGTCCCGTTGGTCCCATTGGTCCCGTTGGTCCCATTGGACCGGTTGGACCTATTGGACCCGTTGGACCTGTTGGACCCATTGGACCCGTTGGTCCCATTGGACCGGTTGGTCCCGTTGGACCCGTTGGACCCGTTGGACCTGTTGGACCCGTTGGTCCTCTTTTACCTCTTTTACCTTTTGGACCTCTTTCTCCTTCTGGACCTCTTGGACCTCTAGGACCTCTTTCTCCTTTTGGACCTCTTTCTCCTGTTGGGCCTCTTTCTCCTTCTGGGCCCTCTGGTCCTCTTGGACCTTTTGGACCTCGCGGTCCTCTTGGTCCTTTTGGACCTCGTGGTCCCCTTGGACCAGGTGGTCCTTGTTTCCCTAGTGGACCTTTTATACATAATTTAACTGGGGTACAAACAATACAGCCATCCTTATCTTTTTCTTTCTTACATTGAAATAAAATATCATCATTGCAACAATATGACAAATAATCTATGCAAGTTTCTTTATCAGCATCCTTACAATATTTATATTTATTAGAACATGGATGACCATCATGTGTTTTACTCAAATCTTTTCACCTCCTTAGTTCAATATATGAAAATATTGTTAAGTTGGTTAAAAGGGGTTGTTTATAAATATATTTTTTTTCTTAATTTATCTGCCAGATACACTATATACTTGTTAACAAAATCTTCTTCAATCTTAATAACACCATCAAATTCATTGATAAACTCCAAAATATCCATATGCTTGATATTTTCCTCAACATATATAATATTCTTTATATTATTAGAATCAAGTTTTCGCAAAAAATTCATTTTAATAGAATTAACTACATTATAATAGTTAAAATAATTACTTGGAATCCATAAATGAATTCTATCATCTTCATGATTTATGATTATTTCTTCCAGTTTTTCTTTCCACTTAGAATATCCATTCTCCCAATCTGCAGTAAACAATATTTTATTACCTTTTTTATCCAAGGCAGTATCTTCACAAATTTGATATTTGGTATATTTGCTAGGTATATAATCTCTATCTCGAACATAAGGATTTTTCTTAATATACTCTTCTCTGTCTATGTACACACCATCTATATTTTTATCCTTGGTCAATTTCCATTTTCTGTAGAATTTACTTCTATTAATGGAAACAAAATGATTGATATTTTCTTTTACTGTCTTAAAAGTTTTACTGCCCATATGATATACAAATGAGCTACCTACTACCGCAATCTTATATCCAGCTATTCTTATCCTTAAGCACCAATCATCATCATCAAAATGTCCGATTCCGAAGAAAAAATCATTTCCCCCAACTTCTTCTAGAACCTGTCTCTTGATAATCATACATGCTCCTATGACCCTTGTTATATAGGTTATTTTTCCTTTATTTTTACTAATAAACTCTTTGGAAAAAGCATTTATTTCATCTATGGAATTGAATCTTACATCAGTTCGTTGTATACCGTACGCATATGATAGATATGGAGCAGCTACACCTATTGTTTCATCAGTTTCTAAGACTTCTACTAACCCATTAAACCAATTATTGGGGAAAATCAAATCATTATTCAGTACACCTATTATTTCTCCTCTACAATGAGATAAACCAATATTTATTCCCACTGGATATCCCATATTTTCCATTAATCCTACATATACTATTTCAATTTTCTGCTTGATATTAGACAATATAATATTTTTTACTACTTCCTCAGTTGAATCAACAGAACCATTATCAACAACTATTATCTCTATACCTTGATCAATATAAGTATCTTCTAAAGAATTTATTAAAGTCTCAATAGCTTGTTTGGTAAGTTCATTATTGTTGTAACATAAAATTATAAAACTATAATAAGGCATATATACAATCCTTTCATGATTTTAATTCCTTCTTATATTCTTTCAATAATATTAATCTATATCTATCATAATTATATAGATTTACAATACCGCAATCATGAATGCACCAAGGTTCTTCCTGATATGGAACAGCTATTTTATAACCTTTTCTTATGAATTCCAGGCATTGTGATATATCATAGAAATGCCAGCCAGTAAAAATATCCTCTCTCCATGGTATATCATATTGAGTTATCATAATTAGACCATCTATCCCACTTACTAACTCATCAGTTTTACTATTACCTTGAAAATTCAATAATTCTATTTTGCCTCTATGACTATCATATACTTTTCCTCTTTTTTTATTAGATTTCCACCAGATTCCATCAGCTGGAATATATTTTGAACCAATTACACCTATTAGACCTATATTTACATCCCTATTAAAAATCTCTATTATATCAACTATGAAATTCTTATTTGTTATGAATACATCTTGATGAAGATAAATCTTATATTTTGCATCTGTACTTATCATTCCTTTATTATATCCACTTGTCATGCTTTTTTGATTTCTTATATCTACAATTTCTGTAACAAAACCATCAGGAACTAATAGACCATTAATATATTTTACAGCCTTCTGATACAAATCATCATTATTGACACATATAATAAATGCTACTCTTTTATCATTCATTTCTTATCCCCATCACCATTAATTCTTATATTTTCATAGTTAACTAAATGAGGTATGCTTGAACATATCTCAGCTGCTACTTTATTAATATCAAAATTATTTTTTACGAATTCATATGCATTACTGCTTATATCCAATCTTTTTTCCTTATTATCAATTAAATACATCAAACCATTTGTCCATTCAATGGTATTATTATCAACCAATAATCCATTTTCTCCATTTTTAACAATATATGTAAATGGTTCTACATTAGAATATATTCCTGTAGCTCCTATTGAGCTATATTCTAAAAATTTATTAAAATATTTACAGGAATGAAATTCAGTGTTATTTAATGGTGCAACTGCAATATCCCATTTTCTTGAAAGCAAAAAAGAAACATATTGTTCATAATTCTCCCTGTATGGAAATACAGTTATAGGAATATTTCTCATAGAATAATTCTTGAATCCAATTATCTCAAACTTAATCTTACGACCATATTTATTAATTATTGATTGAAAAGGTCTATACATCATTTGATTAAAATATGTTTTATGATCTGTTCCCCCCGCAAAACCAATTGTTATTGTTTCATTTAGGTTATCATGTCCCATAATATCAGGTTTATCATATTTCAATAATAATGCAGGAGCATTCGTGACACTTACTTTTTCAAAAGAAAGCCTGTAATTTTCTGCTATATTTTTGTTGGTAGTCCATAAGCAGTGACATATATCCATTATTGATTTTATATTATTCTTTATATCCTTTCTTTCAAAATATGCTTTATTATATGACCTAGATAAACCACCTATATTCAGTAAGTCATCATCTAAAAAATAGATTAAATATTTCCCCTTATTTTTACCTAAAGTAATCTTATCAACATCTAATTGTTCTGCTCCCCTAATACATATTATTACATCTGCTATGGAAATATCCTCGTTAGAGACATGCCTACTCTCTTTATAAACAAAATTGAGTAATTGTTGTTTCTGTAAAAGTTGCAAAGGTTTTATTATTCCCATAATAGCAGATGGTATTGTTTTGAAGCAGAAGGCTAAAACATTAGTTTTTTTCATAAGAACACATCCCACATATCTTTTTTACAATCTCCAATAATTAAAGATTCTATCTGCCTTTTTCTTATCATAAATTCCTTTTACATCAATTAAAATAGGATAAGTAATATTGGAATCAAAATATTTTTTCAAGGCTTCTAGATTTATCTCTCTATAATATCTATGAGCTACACATACAATGATTGCATCAATATCAGTAACATTGTCTAAATCCGTTTGTTCAAGATTATAGTCTTTATATACCTCGTCCTTATCAGCTACTGGATCAGTTATCATTACATTAATGTCGTATTTCAATAATTCATCTATTACATCTTTCACTTTGGAATTTCTTAAGTCCGGCACATCTTCTTTAAATGTCAACCCCATAACTAATACTCTGGCATCTTTTACTTTTTGATTATTCTCAATCAGTTTTTTTATGGTTTTTTCTGCAATGATTTTACCCATGTTATCATTTATTCTTCTTCCAGATAGAATAACTTCTGGTCGATAATCCAGTTGTTGAGCTTTGTATGTTAGATAATAAGGGTCGATTCCAATACAATGTCCTCCAACAAGTCCTGGAGCAAAATCAAGAAAATTCCATTTGGTATTGGCTGCCTCCAGTACTTCTCTAGTATCAATTCCCATTTTATCAAATATTATTGCAATCTCATTTATAAATGCTATATTAATATCTCTCTGGGAATTTTCTATGACTTTAGCTGCTTCTGCAACTTTTATTGAAGAAGCTCTAAAGACACCCGCATCTGTTATTATAGAATATTTTTCTGCTATGATATCTAAAGTCTTTTCATCACAGCCGGAAACTACTTTCTTTATTTTATCTACTGTATGTATTTTATCTCCTGGATTAATTCTTTCTGGTGAATACCCCACCCAAAAATCTTTTTTGTATACTAATCCTGATTGTTCTTCTAATATAGGTACACAAATATCTTCTGTAACTCCTGGATATACAGTTGACTCAAATACAATAATAGAACCTTTTTTTAGATTGTCTCCTACTATCTTTGTTGCACTTTTAACTGGTTCAAGATTAGGAACTTTTTCTGGAGTAATTGGTGTGGGAACAGCTATTATATGAAATCTAGATTGTTTCAGTTTTTTGGGATCTGAAGTAAATTCTAGATTATTTATATTACTTAACCGTTCTTCGCCAATTTCATTAGTCGGGTCTTTACCTTGTTTGTATAGTTTTATCTTATTATCATTAACGTCGAATCCTACTACTTTCTTACCTTTTTCAGCAAATGTAACTGCTAGTGGAAGTCCTACATAGCCTAAGCCAATTACTGAAATAATTTCTGTGTTCATTTTAGAAAACTCCATTCTCAATAAACTCTTATTATTAGCCTCGTATTGATAGCAGAACCTGAAACCACATTTCTCATAAACACTCTTGGCCGCTATATTATTCTCGAGTACTTCTAAATATAACTTTTGTATCTTTAACTTTTGTATAGCAAATTGGCAAATCATCTTTACAACCTTAACACCTAAACCTTTACCTCGAGCTTCATCTACTCCTATAAAAAATCTTCCAAATTCGGCTTCATCATCTTTAATATTGTATAGGGCTACCATACCTACAGCTTGTTTAAGTTCTTTATCTTCCTCTATAATAAATATATAGTCATTAGGAGTATTCAGGTACTTTTTGAACCAATCCATTTGTTTTTCCAGTTCTATTAAATTATCATTTATAAACCATTTTCTTACAGAATTCTTATTCCTCCATAAAACAACTGATTGAAGGTCTTCTATACCAATTGGCCGTAAATTAATATTATCTTCATTAATAACATAGTCATGTTTCAATATCTAGCCCTCCTTGACACTACTAGCCAATTTTATTACCTTGGAAGAAATTTCATTGACATCTTCCTTAGTTAATCTCATATGCATTGGAAGAGATAGAATCCTTGTACATAATTTATGAGCATTAGGACAAGTACCCTTTCCATAAGAATACATACTATATTCAGTGTTATCTCTATAATGTACTCCTGGATAGATCTTATTAAGGTTTAGCGCTATTATCAATTCATCTCTATTGTTAACTTCTATGATATACAAATGTCTAGAACATTCACATCCTTTTGCTACAGGTATTGGTCTAATTAGATTTTTATGGTATTTGAAAGCTTCATCATACCATGATGCAAGCTGTCTTCTATAAGCATTATCCATGTCCAAATATCTAAGCTGAACCAATGCTATACTAGCCATTATGGAATTACCATGGTATTTATATCCCAAATAATCTACGTCATATCTCCATTTATAAGTCTCCTTATTTAGTGAACGAGTATACGTATCTTTATTTATACCTAACCATGCTAATTTTCTTGCTAAATCATCATATTTTTCTTCTTTGAAGCATATCATTCCAGAATCGGCAGTTGGTAGATTCTTGACTGCTTGGAAAGAATAAATAATAACATCAGCTTCTTTCCCTACAATCTCACCATCTAGTCTTGTACCACTCATATGTGCCGCATCTAATATTAATTTCAGATTGTACTCTTTACATATCTTCACTATTTCTTTATACTGTCCTGTATTTCCACCTAAGCCCACATACATGATAGCTTTTGTTTTATTTGTTATTTTTTTTCTAACGTCCACAGGGTCTAGACATAGATATTTATCTACATCAGCAAATACTACTTTCAGATTTTCATAAGCAATGGCATGGTTAGAAGATATAAACGTCAATGGAGTTGAGATAATCTCATCACCATCTTCCCATTTACACTCGCTCTTAAATATTTTTACTGCTAAATGAAGTCCTACTGTAGCAGAATTTATAAAATGAGCGTTAGGAAGATTAGTATACTCTTTCCATTTCTTCTCGAATTCTATAGTTTTATATCCTAACCCTGTCCAACCTTTTTCCAGGCATTCTTTTATCTCTTTAAGGCATTCTTCTACCCTAAAGGTCGGTACGAATAATTGTATTGACATATCATTTCACCTCTATCAAGTCAGCTACCAATAATTTTAATATCGTTACTATATTATATTTTCTATAAAATTAAAACGTTACAATAATATATGAATATTATGCATTACATGAGCAAGTAATAAATATAATAGAATATAATTATTAACTTATGGAGCTTAGGTGATTGTAATATGATAATTGGTTTTTCAAGAAAACCTTCTGGTAAAGGTGGAGCTATATCATGGATTAAGACATTCAGTAATTATTGTCTATCCAATGGACATCAAGTAAGATTCGGGTACAAAAATAGAATGGATGTGTTTTGTTCAGTAGCTAATTATTCTCTACCCCATGAATTAAGGTACCTAAAAAATCGTAATATTAAAGTATTACAAAGATTAGGTTCCATTTTCTTAGAGTACAATTATGATGATAAACAACTGATAGTCGATGGGAATAATCATTTAAAACAATTGATCTCTTATGCTGACTACATAGTATATCAGAGTTATTTTTCTAAGAAAAAGCTTTTTGGAAGTCTTTATGACACTCAAGAACCAGATGGAGATATTATCTATAACAGCACTGATACTTCTATTTTTTCACCTGATTGTAAATCTATTGACAAACCTCTTGATAAAAAAGTTATATTATGTAGTGCATATTGGGGCGCTCATAATACCTCCTTGGAATGTATAAAATTAGTAGTTGAAACTGCAAAAAGACTCCAAAATCATCACGAAATAGAGTTTTGGGTATTGGGACTTGCTCCTAAAGAAACTGAAGAATATATAAGAAAACATCATCTTCCTAATATCACTAAATTGAATCTCCAACATCCAATTAGTTATAGATTAATGCCCTACTACATTAAAACAGCTGATTTAGTACTGCATCTAAAAGCTCATGAAGGATGCTCTAATGCAGTTATTGAAACTATGAATGTAGGTACTCCTATGGTTGGATTGAATTCCGGAAGCTTACCAGAATTATTAGGAGATGCTGCTTTACTAGCAGATTGTACTAGTGATATCAAGATGTTTCCCAAAGTAGAGATTGATGACTTAGTAAAAAAAATACTCATAACATTGGAGAAGTCAGATTTCTATAAAAATCGAATACTTGACCGTGCTAAATTATTTTCTGAAAAGCAACAATGCAGTAAGTATTTATCCATATTAGAAAGATTATACAAACAAAATTGAACTAATCACCATTAAACTATTATGGCTATCTATAATAATTTATAGACGGCCATTAAATATGTCATATTCCATAATATACTTATATTCCTAATATCTCATTAAATATCTCTAATATCTTTTTTGATGCGTATTTTAAGGAATAATGTTCATTAACGTCTTTATAAGCATATCGTATTATTTTTTCTCTCAATTTTTCATTTTCATATAATTTAAGAATAGCGTTAACCCATTCATTAACATCATCCTCCACTAATAATCCATTTTTCTTGTTTTTTATTGCATATAGGAAGGGTACTGTTTTACTGGATATTATTACATTATTAGTAGCACCGGCTAACGCATATTTGAGTTCTGTTTTGCAGTTTAGACATTCAGTTATAGTTTTTTTAGTCCTTTTCTCCATTCTTTCTTTGAAATCCTTATCATTGTTAGGGGCAGGATTCAATAATATCTGTGTTCCATTAAGCAAATAAATCATTTTTGTAAAAGGGACATATCTATAACTTTTAACATTTTCTACCCCATTTAAAAATGATGAACCACTCATGGTTATGAATTTTATATCTAACTCCCTGGAATTTATTTCATTGATTATATCTAATATAAGTTCTTTTCCTATGGCTCCTGTACTGATCCATGAAATATTAAATCCTTCCAAATCATTGCTTCTTACTTTTTTTATTAGATTTATATCTACAAAGGTACGCATCACATATACTTTTTTACAATATAAGGATATATGTTGTTTCATCTGTTCATTGAAACAAATTGCTCCATGACATTTGATCAAGAATTTCTTAGGCAATCCACTTTGTTCTTCAATAACCAAATCGTCTATCATATAAACAAATTTTTTACTGTCATAATATTTATCAATCAAATCAAATATTTTATAATCATCTTTTTGTGAAATTATTATTCCGTTAGCTCCTAAACGCTGAAAGATAATAATATCATTATCCATAATCATCTGTTCAGAAAGCTCTTGATAATATATCTCTGAAGAATTTTCACCTATCTTCTTTAATCCTTTAGACAGTTCAAAACTACATTTTCTAGTGCAAGGATCATTTTTATTAGAATAAACGAATAATATATTCATACGCCCTCTCCTTTCAAAAAGCTATCATATTGCTTTAACTTTACAGTAATTTGTCCTAATTTATATTATTAAGAATAGATAAATATGTTACAAAATGACTCTTCAATATAATTATTTGATTAACTAATATATTCTTTTTTATAATAAACTATCATATAATTATATGAACTTGATATAGAGGTGATTCTATACATATTTTGATAATAGGTGTTAATGGTCAACTGGGTCATGATGCAGTGAAATTGTTATCACCTTACCACAAAATCGTTGGATTAGATAAAGATACCTTAGACATAACTAATTTTATTGAGTTACAAAATAGGATTACTGAAATTAGACCTGAAGTAATTATCAATTGCGCAGGTTACACTAATGTAGACGACTGTGAAAAAAATTATGAATCAGCTTATAATACTAATGCCCAAGGTTGCTATAACTTAGCTTTAATAGCCAAAAAATATGATTGTATCTTAGTTCATATATCTACTGATTACGTATTTGATGGAGAAAAAGATGAACCGTATATAGAATCAGACCTACCAAATCCAATAAATATATATGGTAGCTCCAAATTGTTAGGTGAGACCATTATAACTACTATTTCTCCTAAATATTTTATACTACGTACTTCTTGGTTATATGGAACCCATGGTAAGAATTTCGTAAAAACCATACTAAGACTTTCTGAAACAAAGGATGTCATTTCTGTAGTCAATGATCAAATAGGGACACCAACATATACGATTGATCTAATTAATGTCATCTCGAAATTAATTAAGACAAATGCCTATGGAATATACCATATATCCAATGAAGGTAGGTGTAGCTGGTATGATTTCGCAGAAAAAATTATCAAACTGACCAATAAAGAAACAACTATAATACCCATAACAACAAATCAGTCAAAAAGAAAAGCTGATAGACCCCATTACTCAGTATTGGAAAACTCAATGTTGAAACATAGGTTTGGTTATACCCTCCGTAATTGGGAAGAAGCTTTAACAGAATTTTTAAAAGTAGATATGGAGTGAATTGTATGAAGTCATATTTCTTTATTATTCCTAGTGGTAATTCAACTACGACTTATGCGAATATGCTGTTCGCATCTGCCTTAAGAAGTCTAGGATATAATGTAGAAACAGTAACTGATATTGACAAAAAATATGAAATACTTAAAAATCCAGATTGTGATGCAATCTTCTTTCAAAAAACTATTCAATGTCCTGCTCATACTAAAAAATACATAGGGCACCTAAAAGGTAAAGTTAAATTAATTCATATTGATAATGATTTTCAAGATATGAATAAAAAAGATAAATTAGAAACATTAAAAATAACTGACCTTGTTATAGTATGTACAACCCAGCATAGAAGAGCTCTAAAAGAGTATACCGATGCACCTATAGAAGTTGTTTCATGTATGATTGACTTTGAAAACTACACCTACGTTCCTATCAAACAAAAGACCAATAATCCTCTTATTATCAGTTGGCAGCAAGCATGTGCAGATGCTTATATAAAAGATTTGTTAATGATAGCAGAACCCTTATCAAAAATACATAATAATTATAATACAGAACTCCATCTATACGGATGGCACATGGGTAAGGACTACCCTGATCTAAGAACCGAAGTCAAGAGAAAATTACCTTTCGCTACTTTCATTGAATATCAACCCCTTGATAGATATTTTACAGATGTAGTCCCTAAAATAGCCCAATCTGATATTTTTATCATGCCATACATAAAACATAAAGGTAGATGGGGGAAAAGCGCTTTTGGACTAAAGAGATTAATGTGTCTAGGTTTACCTATCGTCGCATCTGATACAGAACATCATAGGACACTGATAAAAAATGGTTATAACGGTTATTTAGCTGGTACAGAACATCAATGGTACAACAGTCTAGAGAAATTAATTAATAATGAAGAACTAAGGAACAGTTTTGCAGTCAACTCTAAGGAACTTATTGAAACAGACTATAGTAAACATAAAATAATAAGACAATTCGTAAATGCAGTTAATAAACATATTTTACTTTTTACTTAGATTAGTCATTTATTTATTAGAGAGACAGCTTATTTTTACACATTAAAGGGGTTATCTTATTATAATAAGATAGCCTCTATTATTAAGTATTCTTTTATTTCAATATATCTAATTATACATATTTATTTATTATACTTATCACTTTATCTTGGTCTTGTTTTACCAGTGAGTTATATATGGGTAAACATAAAATTCTCAAAGATATATCATCGGATATGTTAACCTGTTCATCTTGAACATATGGTAACTTATTCAATGAAGGATAGAAATATCTTCTAGGCATAATACCATTTTCCAACAATCTATCTCTTACTCTTATTAATTCCTCTTCACTTTTGAATATGATAGGAAAATAAGAGTAATTCATTGTACATTTTTTATTAATATCTTGGAATCTTAAGGATTTATTTTCCTTAAGCGATTCTATATAATATTCATAGATCTTTCTCCTATTATCCATTATATTACCTATATCATCCAATAAACATAATCCCATAGCTGCTTGGAATTCATTCATTTTGGCATTTATTCCTAACTCAGTAATCTTTTCATGAGAAGCAAATCCAAAATTTATCATCTTTCTAACTTTTTCAGCTATTTCATCATTGTTTATTATCAATGCTCCTCCTTCTATGGTATGAAATATTTTTGTAGCGTGAAAACTCAATATACTGATGTCTCCATACTTAAGTATACTCTCTCCATTATAATTGACACCAAAACAATGAGCCGCATCATATATAACCTTCAGATTATTTTTTTCTGCTATACACTTTATTCTATCAACATCACATCCATTTCCAAAAACATGGGTTGGAACAATACAAGATGTATCCTGAGATATTTTTTCTTCTATTTTATCAACATCAATATTAAGAGTACTTTCATCTATATCAACATATCTAGGTCTTAATCCTTCCCATACTAAACTACTTGTTGTAGCAACAAATGAAAAAGGTGTTGTGATAACATCTCCAGAGATACCTAAAACTTTGTAGGCGACTTGAAGTGCTAAGGTTCCATTTGACACTAGAATCAAATTACCAATTCCCAGATATTTTTCTAATCTTTTTTCCAATTCTCTAACTAATTCACCATTATTTGTTATCCAACCAGAATCATATATTTTATTTACATAATCCTTATATTTATCAATATCTGGCAAATAAGTTTTTGTAACATTAATCATAGTTACACCTACTCTTGTCTCTTCTAAGACTTTTTTTATATCATTTTACAAATATTTTTCTCCTTGATTACTTTTCCTCACTATTTTGCAGGGTATTCCATATGCAACTGTATATGATGGAATATCCTTAATAACTGTTGAACCAGCACCTATCACTGTATTAGAACCTATACATTTATCATGAATTATATTCGCTCCCAAACCAATAGCCGAATAATCGCCTATCTTCACATGCCCTCCCGTAGTTGCATTTGGTGCAATAGAAGCGTAATCTCCAATACAATTATCATGGTCAATTGATGCCTTGGTGTTAATGATACAGTGATTACCAATTATAGAATCACTATTAACAACTGCACCAGCCATTAAAACACTGCCATCCCCTATTGTTACACCTTTTCCAATAGATGTATAAGGATGAATACATGTAATAAACTTAAACTTAGAATTCATATCTTTTATTAAGCAAACCATCTTGTAACGTGTCCAATTATCTCCTATTGCAACTATCCCTTCATGTATTTTATTTAAGATAGAGTAATCTTCTTCATTCCCGATAATAGTATATCCAAAATGGTACTCTCCTTTTTGTCTATATGGATCAATCAATCCAACTATATTAAATTCATGCTGTTTTTCTACAATATCAATAATTACTTTTGCATGTCCCCCAGCACCAAAAACAATGATATCCCTCATTATTCAAACCTCCGTTTGAAATTATAATATATCGCAAATGATTATATACTAATTAGCATTTCGTATAAAATATTGAAAATTCTCTTCTGCCATTTTCTTATTATAATAATGCTTTTTAATAGAATCAGAATCATGTATGGAAGCACAAAAGATTGACCGTTTTCCTGATTTGACCTCCTCAAAATATATGGCTTCTTTCTCTTTTATTAATTTTGCAAACTTATCATGACAATAATTTGATTTATGAACATCAAAACATGTAGTGTTATTCTTTACTAAGGAACATTTGTTTTTATATAGGCATTGGTCACAACATACATATTGAGGTTGTATTAGTTGTACAGCAGGAAGATACCCTGTACAATAAGGAGTATAGTCATTTATCCTTATACCCATATCTATATCTGCTCCATAGGTTTCTTCATTCCAATAACCTATATAATCAAACACTTCTGGTCTTATACAATTGCAGCATCCTAAAATCATCTTGTGTTGATAATAGCTAATACCCTCTTTACTACATAACTTTGGATTTATCTTCTTTTGTTTAAAAAGCCCTTCTCTCACTCCGCCTAGTAAACCCACTTCTGGAAAACGATTCATCACTTCCATAAACTTTGATATCCAATCCTTGGTTTTTATATAAACATCATTTTCTACTAAAATAAAATATTGGTCTTTTTTTCTCTTACTAAGAGCATAATTTATGGCATAAACTACTCCACTGTTTTCCATAAATCTCTTTTTACATTTTATCCTGTCATCTTCAACCGTCTGTAAATATTCCCATGTATCATCAGTTGAATTGTTATCAATAATATATAATTCAAAATCATCTGTTGTATCAAGTAAAGCCTGTAAATTCTGTACAGTTAGTCCAACCCTATTCCATGTTATAAAGCATACTAGTGGAACCGACATTGAAACAATCCCTTCATAAAATTAGATTACCCTACATTATATGTCTAATTAATAGTGTAAGTTATCAATTATTGTACTTATATTCAAATAACCTGTATTTTTATATAAAAAAAGAATTCCATTATCTTATATCATTATAGAATTCCTTTATATTCTCCATCTTCAGTTTAATATCAATCATTATTCATCTACTTATAATTATGTAGATTAATCCTCTATTTCATTATTTTTCTCCACCACTCTTGATTATTCACATACCATCTAATGGTTTCTTCAATTCCCTCTTCAAATTTATAGCTTGGTCTCCAACCTAATTCCTCTCTTATCTTAGTGGCATCTATAGCATATCTTACATCATGTCCCAATCTGTCATCTACAAATTCTATTAATGATTCATCCTTATCTAGGCAATCTAATATTTTTCTAACTATAAAAAGATTATTTCTTTCATTATTAGCTCCAATATTATAGACCTCCCCTATCTTACCATGGTGAAGTACTTTATCTATTGCAGCACAATGATCTTCTACATGAATCCAATCACGAATGTTCAAACCATTTCCGTAAACTGGTAGTGGCTGATTATCATATGCTCTGCTTATCATAAGTGGTATTAATTTTTCGGGATATTGATAAGCACCATAATTATTGGAGCATCTTGTAATGTTAATAGGCAACTTATATGTCTCATAATATGCTCTAACCAACAAGTCTGCACTAGCCTTACTTGCAGAATATGGATTATTAGGTGATATAGGTGTCTTTTCTGTAAAATATCCAGTTTCTCCTAATGAACCATAAACTTCATCTGTAGAAATTTGAATATATTTTTTTATCTTATATTTTTTAGCTGCATCCAATAAAACCTGTGTCCCCATCACATTTGTCTTAATAAATGCATTACTACTATCAATACTTCTATCAACATGACTTTCTGCAGCAAAATTAATGATATAATCTACACCTTTTTCCATTATTTTGTTAACAGTATCTATATCAGATATGTCCCCTTTAACAAAGACATAATTAGGATTATCTTTAATGTTATTTAGATTATCTAGGTTGCCAGCATAAGTCAATGCATCAAGATTAATTATCCTATAGTCATCATATTTATTAATGATATATCTAATGAAGTTGCTACCAATGAATCCTGCTCCACCTGTAACCAGAATCGTTTTCATTTATTTCACCTCTAATCCTATAAATTTTTTGTTCTCTCCAAATCTAGGCCAAATAGTATCTTTATCTGATAAAAGTACATCATCAACCCGATCTATGGGCCAATTGATATTTATTGTAGGATCATTCCATATGACTCCTGCTTCATATTGTTTATAGTAATAGTTAGTACATTTATATACAAACTTAGCATAATCAGATAGAACTAAAAAACCATGTGCAAAACCTTCAGGTATATAAAACTGTTTATTGTTATCACTAGACAGAATTACACCAAAAGATTTTCCATAGGTATCGCTATTCTCTCTTAAATCAACTGCTACATCAAAAACTTCTCCCATAACAACCCTTACCAATTTCCCTTGAGGACATTTATATTGATAATGCAAACCTCTTAGAACACCTTTCGTAGAAAGGGATTCGTTGGACTGTACAAAAACTGCATTAAGACCTGCATCTATAAAATCTCTACTATTATAGCTTTCCATGAAATACCCACGGTTATCTTGAAATACTTTTGGCTCTATTACATATAAATCTTTTATAGTAGTCTTAATAAAATTAAACTTACCCATTTATTTCTTACCTTTCCAATATATTTTTTAAATATTGTCCATACTCGGTCTTAATCATTGATTCAGCTAATTTCAGTAATTGATGCTTATTGATATATCCTTTTTTATATGCTATCTCTTCTATGCAAGCTATATATATTCTTTGCTCTTTTTGTATAGTCTCAACGAAGTTAGCCGCATTAAGAAGCCCTTGATAAGTCCCAGTATCAAACCAGGATATGCCTTCTTCCAGTATTTCAACTTTTAGCTTATTTTGTTCCATATATACTCTATTAACATCTGTTATCTCTAGTTCATTCCTATTGGATGGTTGAATATTTTCAGCTACAGAGATTACATTATTATCATAAAAATATAATCCTGGTACAGCAAAATTAGATTTTGGGTTTTTAGGTTTTTCCTCTATAGAGACTACATTTGATTTATTATCAAATCCTACTACACCATAATGGGTTGGATCTTTTACCCCATAACCAAAAATAGTTGCACCTTTTTTCCTCTTAACCACCCTCTGTAAAATACTATTCAATTTTTCCCCATAAAAAACATTATCACCAAGTATTAAAGCAACTGAACTTTTACCTATGAATTGTTTTCCTACAATAAAAGCGTCAGCTATACCTTTGGGCTTTGCCTGAATTTTATAGGATAACGAGATTCCAAATCTCGAGCCATCTCCTAATAGTTCTTTATAACTGCCTATATCCCTTGGAGTAGAAATAATAAGTATTTCTCTAATATTAGATTTCATCAATGTGGCAAGGGGATAATATATCATTGGTTTATCATAAATAGGTAACATTTGCTTAGATATTGCTTTTGTTAAAGGATATAGTCTTGTACCAGATCCTCCTGCTAATATAATACCCTTCATGTCTCACCTCTTTTATATACAAGTTGTCTTATTTTATTTTATTATAATTGATTTAGAAACGTTACAATATAAAAATTATTACACTATAAATAAAGGGTTAACTAAATATTTAAAAGAATTCCCTTAGGCAATTTTAACATCTAAAGTAATAATGGTAAAGAACTTAAATATATTAATCATTTAAAATCAGGTATATATTTTTTTATTGCATCTATAAATATATTAACACAATTATCATAACTATATTTAGTATCTATCAAATTTCTAGAAGTTAATGAAAATTTTTTTCTCAACTCTGACTGAGTAATCAGTTCTTTAAGTTTCTGATACCATTCGTCTGCTGTTGTAGCAATATATCCATTTACCCCATCTTGAATAATCTCTTTATGAATACCTATATCAGAAACAATAACTGGTACACCTAACATCATAATCCTTTTTAATCCAAATCCTGCTTTGCCATATCTATCAGGTATGTCCAAATAAGGAACAATAAATATATCTGTCATAGCTATTTTTGGAACAATATGTTTAATATAACTATCATATGGCATAAAAGAAATAAATTCAGCAAAAGGAAAATACTTACTAACAAATCTACGGTTATCGGGTTTCCCATAATGTTTTCCTTCATGCCATCCATATAGTTGTAACCTGATTCCATATTCTTTATGAAGGTTTATTAAGGGATATTTTATACTTAATAGATCAGATATATAAACATCAGCTAGACTTTGCTGCCAACTAATGATTAGTGGATTATTATTTCTTGTTTCAAAGGGTATATATCTATAATTTTCAAAATCGTTTATGGAAGTAATAGTTTCTACTGGTGTCTTAGTATATTTATGCATTAATGCCTCATGTTGTTTGTTCCCTACAAGAATAAGGTCTGCTACATTTAATGTATTTATATGATTCTTATCATTCATTCCTAAAAAATCATCATCTATATATACTAGATGGACTTTTCCTTTTAAGTGTCGTACTTCGTTATAGCTATGTCCTTTATCAAAAGTTTTTTGGAATAATATCATGTCACAACTTAGTTTGTTGAGTATATCTAATTTTCTATTAGATTTTTGTACGACTTCAATATCATAACCACGCTTTATCAAAGCATTAGCATACAATTTTCCTGAAATAGTTGTAGGAGCTAAATCATTATTTGATAAGAAAAATTTAATATTCACCTTATCACATCTTTACTAGCTTATTGATTTCTACAAAATATTTTTCACACATTTGCTCAAGAGTGAATAATTTACTTCTCTCTTTTATTTTTTCCTTATAATACTCATAATTATCAAATGTTTTTAGTATCTGACTAGCCATACTTTTAATATTAATTACTGGAAAATGTTCAAATGAAGGTTCACATTCACCTCGTAAACCTGCATCTCCTAAAAGTTCTGGAGTACTGCCTAGATCAAGACCTACTATGGGCTTACCAACGTTCATAGCTTCAATTATCAAGTTAGAGCAAGCATCGTTTGGTCTAGTATGCAGTATTATATCAGAAGTACGTATATATTCTGGCATTCTTTCTCTTGTAATTGGTGTTCTGAGATTATATCTTGTGATATTACTAAGATTTGCTTTCTTTAATATATCTTCTACATGTGGATATGCCTCTCCAAGGACCCAAAATTCAATATCCTTTCTATCAGAGAATTCTTTAGCTATATTAATTATATTTCTAATACTATATTCTGCCATTAGTTCTGGTCCCCAATAAGCTATGGATAGTATTATTTTCTTATCATCTGGCTTTGGAAGTATCTTTCCCTCTTCCTTGAATACATTTGAATCCGCTCCATTATAAATTACTATCCCTGGTAATTCTTGTCCATTAAATAATTGACTTGCCATAACTTTTGAAAAATCACTTTGATAAATAATCCTATCTGCCAATTTCATGGAATCAGCTATAAGCCTATTCAATCTAACAGTTGTTCTATTATCTGTTAAGAAATTATAGTAAATACCATCCATCCTATATAAAATCTTAGTATTTCTTTGCTTCATTCTCTTTAACTCATCAGGGGTAGTATAGAAAGCCAAAGTTATAAAAATATCAACTTTTTCATTTTTAGAGAAATACACTTGATGTCCTTTAGATATACAGTAGTTACTAAAAGCTTTTACCCATGTTCTCGTACCACCTCTGCCTTCTGGCTTCACTGGAAATCCTATTTTCATATTACACCTCTTTTTTTATACAAGCTATAATTCATTATATTAAGAATATCTATATATTGTTACTATACATACCTGTTAACACTACTTATAAAAACAATTATTAAGTAGCTTGTCACATTTTTGTAGACTAGCGAATAATATAAACTAGGAAATCATATGAAAGGAGTGTTATTATGTTTGGATATGGTTATGGCTGTTGTTGTAGAGGTTTTGGTGGCTACGGTTACGGCGGTTATGGTTATGGCGGCTATGGTTATGGTGGCGGTTATGGTTACGGCGGTTATGGTTGCTGTTGTTCTAATTGCTGCAGTTTATGTTGCGGTTGTGGTTGTTGTGGCTGTAGAAGAAGATGCTGCTGTGGTTTTGGTAGTTATTATTAATTTTATATTTAAATCGGACATGTTTATGGATAAAAGGGGCTTTTCTCTTTTATCCTGTTTTTTATTTATAATTCTTTAATAGTTTTAAGCGTATTAATTATATATTGTAATTTATCTTTTGAGAGATATGGGTACATTGGAAGACTGAAAATCCTTTTGCTTATGTCTTCAGCTATACTAAAGTCCCCTATTCCGTAGCCTAACTTTTTATATACTTCTTGAAGATGTAAAGGCTTTTGATAATAGATAGCTGTTTTTATACCTTTATCTTCTAGATGATTAATAAACATTTCTCTTTGTTCAGTACTTTTTGCTAGAACTGAATATTGAGCCCAAGCTGATATATAATCTTTTGGAATTTCTGGTATAGTAACAATATCTTTCAATTCATTAGAATATTCTTTGGCAATCTCATTTCTTAATCTAATCTCTTCATCAAATACTGATAACTTCCCAAGTAATATTCCTGCTTGAACAGTATCCATCCTACCATTGATACCTGTTCTCACATTGTCATATTTGTTACTGCCTTTTCCATGAACCCTTAGAGATTTCAATTTATCACTTAGAATTGTATCATTGGTAAGTATTGCTCCCCCATCACCATAACAACCAAGAGGTTTAGCCGGAAAAAAAGAAGTACATCCAGCATCCCCGAAGCTTCCTCCTCGTTTTTCTTTATACCTACTACCAAAACTCTGAGCTGCATCTTCTAATACTTTTATATTATATTTAGAAGCTGTCTTCTCTATGCTTTCATAATCAGATGGTAATCCAAATAAATCTACTGGAATAACCGCTTTTGGAGTCAATTTACCTTCATTCAATGTTTTATTAATAGCTTCTTCAAGTAATTCAGGGTCTATATTATATGTCCTTTCATCTATATCTACAAACACAGGTGTAGCCCCTAATAAGGTTATTACTTCAGAGGTTGATATAAATGTAAATGGTGTTGTGAAAACCGCATCTCCATGACCTATTCCCCATGCCATTAATGCTAATAGTAATGCATCTGTTCCACTTGAACAAGTTATAGCATATTTTACTCCTGCATATTTAGCTAACTTTTCTTCTAACTCATGAACTTCTGGACCCATAATGAATCTTCCATGATTCAATACATTATCTATCCTCTTATCTATGTCTGATTTCAATCTTTTATACTGCAAAGCTAAATCATTCATTTGTATCATGTTGTTTTACCTCCTTGATACCCTCATTTATTTTTATATAACATTTTTTACATTTCTTACATATCAGATCTTCTTCCAACTGTTCACCACATTCACATACCCAGCCTTTTTGTCTAGCTGGTACACCAATCATCAATGCATAATCAGGTACATCCGAACATACAACAGCACCTGCCCCTATCAATGAATGACGACCTATATTATGACCACAAACAATAGTGGCATTTGCACAAATGGAAGCTCCTTCTTTCACTAATGTCTTACGATAATCTTCGTTACCTTTTACTGGATATTTGCTCCTTGGATATTTAACATTAGTAAAAACAATGGAAGGACCACAAAAAACATAATCTTCAAGTTCAACCCCTTCATATACAGATACATTGTTCTGTATTTTGACATTATTGCCTATAACTACATTATTAGCTATATTTACACTTTGTCCAAGTACGCAATTTTCTCCTATTCTTGCACCTTTCTGAATATGTGAGAAATACCATATTTTTGTACCACTACCTATAGTTACGTTATCATCAATATAAGCGCTCTTATGAACAAAGTAGTTATTCTCATTCATTTTTTACACCTCCTTAATCATGTTATAATTAATTTTATTAGTAATATTCTCAAGTATTTCTATAACTTCTAGACCACTCTTTCCATCAGCAATCCTTAATTCCTTATTATCTATTGATCTGATAAAATACTCTAATTCGTTCTTCAATGGTTGTGATTCATCATATTCTATGACACTCATACCTTCATCACATTTTATTGGACTACCGTTATTCCATTGTATTATCTTATCGTAGTAATAGATATTATTATCTCTACCTGATCCATCGAAACATAGCATGCCTTTATCACCTATAGCAATTATTCTCTGTTCCTTAAAAGGATGAAGCCATGAAACAAATACATGTGCTTTGGTTTTACTTTGGTATGTAAAATTAGCAATGACAATATCTGGAATGTTTTTTTGAAGTAAGCAGCTTCCTACAGCTTCAATATCAATAGGCAATTCATCAATTAGATAATTCAATATGGAAATATCATGAGGTGCAAAGGAAAAACAAACATCTTCTCTTGTACGCACAGTACCAAAATTCAACCTTGTAGAATACAAATATAGTAATTTTCCAATTTTGCCACTGCTGATTAGTTGTTTTAATCTAATTATTGCTGGATGAAATAATAAGAGATGACCTACCATTAATTTACAATCATTTTCTTGTGATAACACTAATAGTTTTTTAGCTTCTTCCCCTGAAAGCGCAATTGGTTTCTCAATTAGAACATTCTTCTTAGCTTCAAGAATCATTTTTCCAATAGGAAAATGTGTTTCTGCTGGAGTAGCTATGACATAACCGTCATATTCATCCTCTAATGAATCCTCTAATCTAGTATAGCCTTTTACTCCTTTATATTTTTCTAGAAATTGAGCAAGTATTGTATTATTACTTTCAACTATTCCACCAAGATTACCCATCTCATTAAGTGTCCTTATATGGTTTTTCCCCCAACGTCCTGCTCCTATAACACATATTTTTTTCTTCATATCTTCACCTATTTATTATTTATTCATAAGCAAAATCATCAGAAACAAAGAATTAATTGCTTATTGGTTAATATAGTTTATGATATCAAATCTGATTAGTTACATTAATTACTAACCCCAATGGACAATTAAGTAACACAACAATAAAACTGATAATACTTTAGTAATATAAAAAGATATAAAAATTTTTATAAATAAATCTAAGGAGATATCTATGAATAGTCTAAGCATCATCATTCATCAAGATGAACAAGAACTAAAAAATATATTTGAGTTAATTAAACCACTTATTGTCAGCTTTGATACAGAACTTATAATAATCAGTAATACTCATGATACTTTTGACATTTCTTACGATTATACGATTCTTAACTATAACAATGATTATCATAATTTTAAAGAATATTGTATATATTCATCTACTAGTAAAAGAATCATGGTTATAGACAAAGGATATAAAATAACCCCAGAATTAATAGCTTCTGTTAATTCTGAACTCCAAAAAGATGATTACAAGAATATAAGTATCAACCTAAAAACTTATCTCTCAGAAGATAAAAAGCTCTCTTATACTAGAGAAGAAGTATTAGTATACAACAGGGGTGTACAAGGTTTCAATCATACTCTTGATTTAACTATAGAAGATATGAGTCTTATTAAACTAGACAATATGGATAGAACTATTGAATTATTGATTGAAAAGAACCACTATAAAGAGCTTCTACTTTGGTACAAATATAATATATTAAATAAGGATTCCAATATTCAATCTCGTTTTTATGATACAATTGAAAAAATTAAGTATAAAATGGATATAAATTGTATTCCAGACTTGGAAAAAACATTTATTGATTCTAAAATTGATAATGATTATACCAATTATATTAAGATAAAACATATTAAAACCAATAAGGAAAATCAATATTATTCAGGTATAAAAAATAGCTATAAGACCATTAATTCCCAAGAAAAAATTTATTATAGCTGGTTCATCTACGATTATATAAAAGATAATATGCTGCCTGATTTTTTATTATCCCTAAATGATAATTTAAAACTAAAATATCTAAACTACATTCTAGATAATATCAATAACTGTGAATATCATCTATACCAGTTGTTAATCAATTACAATAATAAAGTTGATAAAAGTAGCATTTATAAACTGAGAACCTATATACTCTTACTAGAAAACTACATGAATTATATGAGTAACAAATCCGAAACTCCATTGATTAAAAGTAAGCTAATAAAAATCCATGATATATATATTTTATCTTGCAATGAATGGGGTAAAAATAATGATTTACTTAATAATCATGATATTAGATTTCTAGATCTATTTAACCAAGCTCATGAATTAGTAGATAAGGGCTTAATAGATGAATCCATCAATCAACTGATAATCCTATCAAAAAAGTATCCTAAAAAAGCTAAGATACTTAACTATTACATTCAAAGATTAAGATATAAATACAATGTATACCCATATACCCTTAGCATTTGCATGATTGTAAAAAACGAAGCAAAGAATATTGATAGATGTTTAAAAAGCTTGAAACCTCTAGTTGATTCTAATCTAGCAGAAATTATAATAGTTGATACTGGTTCGGAGGATAATACTATTGAAATAGCTAAAAATTACACAAAAAATATATTTTACTATACTTGGACAGGTAATTTTTCTGATGCAAGAAATTATTGTAATCTTTTTGCCAGGGGTGAATACATCTTTACAATGGATGCTGATGAAGAATTGATGAAAGATGAAACTGAAAAACTGATAAATATATTTACGAACATAAATTATCTAGATTATAATACCTACACTTTGACTATCATAAGTTATACAGATATAGAATTGACAAAATTCTCAGGTTTGACACAATCACGTATATTCAGGAATAATAATAGATTCTATTATACTAGTGCCATTCACAATCAAGCTGTAATAAATGAACCTATCAAAAATCTAGATATCTCCATAACCCATTACGGCTATATAATGACAGAAGATATCAAAGAGAAGAAATTCCAAAGAACATCTTCCTTGTTAAAAAAAGAATTGGAACAAGAACCTCGTAATCTATATTATAGATATCAATTAAGTACCAGTTATGGTATGTATGGTGATGTAAATAATGCTATAAGGCAAGTTGATATATTCATGAATATCATCAATGAAAATAAACTTATCAATGATATTACCATAATGTATCTTAATAATGCTGCCGCTATATATTGTAATGGATATAAATTCGAGAAAGCTAATAAAGTAATAGATACTGCCCTTATGTATAAACCTGATTTCATAGATTTTATATATTACAAAGCTTATGTATTATTCAATCTTGGAAAATACTCAGAAGCTCTGCCTTATATTGAAAAATATCTTTTACTGCTTAAAGACTATTTTGAATCTAATATAGCTAAAGATGGTAGATATGTATTCTACACATTAGGCTATAAAAGTAAAGCAGTGAGGTTATATATCGTAATGAACTATAGATTAAAAAGCTATATAAAATGTATTGATAATGCCTATGGAATTGATAATGATTTAACTTTGAAAAATTGTCTACACGAAATTGTTAACTCCTGTTTTTATACTAAGAGATATAAAGAGCTTGTAGATTTTTATGATACTAAAATAAATGAAAGTAAACAAGAAGGTATAGAGGATGTCTTTCTCTTCTTCCTAATTAAAAATCTTGTTGAAATGACTGATGTTGAAATTGATAAATTATATTCTTATTTTAATGATAAATCACATAATAATTTTATTATAAAAGTTAAAAATCAACTATCAAATAATCAATATAATACTATCAATAATTGTCTTAATATAATCGAGCAATATGATATTGATGGAATGGACCTTGAAGGTGTAAAACACATACTGCTTTCTGTCCTCCCTGTATTCAGTAATGAGTTTGATTACTCTAGTACAATATTAATATGCAAAATCAAAAGGGCTGCTATGGTTATATTACATCGGACTAATGAGTTGATAGATAATGGCATACTAACTAAAGAACAACTTGTTAATATTTTTAGCAGCTATATTCGTATTTGCATTGAACTAATAAAACTTAATAAATGTGAGCTACTTGAAAATAGAGAAAATATATTTGTTACAAAAATTGTTAATGCTTTCAATGAAAATATTGAAAATGTAGATTACGGACTAAAACTAGCTGAAAAGGCCATTATTCAATATCCTGAAATGAATGATATCATAGAATTAGTAACGAAACCCCTACAACATAGTCAGTGTACTGTTAATACTACTAAATCTGATAATATTATCTTAGATGATGACTCTATAAAAAATAGAATCAAGGCAAATTTAATTAATAATAATTTTGCTGGTATAGAAAAAACAACGTGTACTGACAGTTGCTTAAGAGTACTAATGGGCACATCAGATCCAACCGGAAAAACAATTAATTTACGGAATATCTTGAATCATAATGGAATCCATGCTAGAACATTGAATTATATTCCTAATTATAATCTTATGAATCCTGATTATGTGCTGGATATATATAAATTTACATCAGATGAAAAATTGTTGAATAGTCTAATAGATATAGCATCACAAATAATACCTCTATTTGATATTTTTCATTTTAATTATCTTAGTTCACTAACCATAAATAACATTGACTTAAGTATACTAATAGAATTAAATAAAAAACTTTTTTTGCATCTATGGGATAAAGAAGTCAGTATTACATCTAAAGCAGTAGAATATAATCCATATATTAATATAGACAATATACATGATGATAATATAAAAAGATCTTTAGAAGCTACCTCAAAATATATTCCTAATTGTATAATCAGTAATATGGAGCTTCAGAACTATGTAAGTGATTTTTTTGATACAGTGAATTATATCTCACCGATGATAGATATTGATAAATATATCAATCTACCTTTTTACAATTATAATAGAGAACATAATAAAAAAATTACAATTGCTTGTACTCCATCAGCCACTAAATCTAAAGGTATTAGATACATTTTAAAGGCCATAGAAGAGCTAAAATTAAACTATGAAATTGTTCTCTTACAAATGCAAGAACTATCCTATGAAAACAAATTAATAGTCTATGAAAGAGCAGATTTAATCATTGATGAGATAACTACAGGTAATTATAGTCAACATGCTATAGAAGCTATGGCATTAGAAAAACCAGTGATTTGTTGGATTAATGATTTTATGAAAGATATCTATCCAAGTGAACTTCCTATAATAAACTCTAGACCTGAAGATATAAAAGAAGTAATTGCTGATATACTATGTAACAAAGACATGTTAAAATCTATAGGAGAAAAAGGAAGAGATTATATTACCAAATACCATAATTCTAATATTGAAATAAAAAAACTGATAGAATTATATAAGAAGTAATATCTTTGTAATTACTTCTAAATTATACTGTAAGTGATATAATAAGATTAGTGGTTGTTTTAGATTATTATATTTTACGACTACCTTAATTATTGTTCCAGTAATTACATTATATCACTTAAATAATTTTAAGTTATCTTTTGTAATTTGTGTATTTATAATTCACATGATTTAGACATAAAATATTTATGATTAAATCGAGATATTCAAGTCAAGTAATATAAGTATTTATTGATTAAATTGGCTTATAATGTGGTTAGTTATGGTTTTATTTATTAATAATCAAAAGCTGTTGCTATTACAGAAGCAATTATTGAAGTTGTAGCTGATGTAGTTGCATATATTGAAACTGAATTTAGTGGATCAATACTTCTACTAAAAATATTATTAGTTATAGCTGTAGTATTAATACCATTAATAAGAACACTAGTAGTAGCTGGAATTATTTCACCTCTTATATCAACTGTTCCTGTTAATCCATTTAGATTTAAAGCATCCCATATTTCAAATACTCCTGATGCTCCAGATAATTCTATAGATCTTTCAGTATAACCATATTGAACACTTTTATTACTTCCACTTAATACTGCACTACCTACACCACAGCAAGAATTCAAATTATTACATCCCATATATTTTTCCCTCCTTCCTTATACATGAAATAGAAAAGATTAAAACTCACAATATATCACTTAACTTTTGAGAGAATTACTTAAATGCTGAACAAATACATGAAATAGGTAGCCAATCATCACAGTCATTGAAAATACATGGTCTATATCTTTTATTTTTATTAGGATTGTGTAGATTGGATATATAATGAATCCCTATATCATAGCTAATTTTACAATCAGTATTACTCTGTAATTTACATATACGTTGTACTATCAATTTATGAACATCTTGTACAGTTACATTAGTCTGTTGATGTGGTAATATATTTATTGTACTACGTCTTTTGCCTAATATTATCAATTTTACTGGATACTCTGATTTATTATCTATCTTTACTGTAATAGCAGCATTCATTTCTACAGCTTGCCAAAGAACATTATAATGATTGTCGTTAAGATACATAGTACCACATATTACATCGGTTAAGATACAGTTTTCGTTACAACAGTCTTCATTATCTTCACAATAGTATTTTGCACATTTCGCTCTTACATACACTGAATTTTCTTCACACATTTAGCATACCTCCATAATGAATATCTCATAATATAATATGAACTAGTTAGCAATCTTGTCCCATTTTTTATATATTTTTTTATTTATAAATATCTTAAATTATTTTTTACATACTGCAATCATTATTTTAGTTGAACAAGAGATGCCATTCACAATTCTATAATCCACCTGAGAATAATAGTTAATATGATTAAAATATTTTTTCAACAATGTATCAAATTCATATAAATCATACTCTTTAATATGAAATGGATTATTAATATTTTTTCTATTTACACCATTAGGAGTTGATATAATAAATTTTCCTTCATCCTTTAACACTCTAGAAGCTTCTTTTAAATATTGTTCAACCATGTCTTCTTCTAAATGTTCCATTGTTTCAAAAGATACATATACATCAAACTTCTTATTTTCATAAGGTAAATTAGTCACATTTCCTTCAGTCCAAGTAATATTTTTAATGGGGTAAGCCACCTTACCGAATTCTATATTTTCATTGGATATATCAAGAGCCTCTACTGTCTTACACCCCCCAGAAAAATAGGCTGCACCATAGCCAAATCCACAGGCTGCTTCCAATATTGAATCATCAACATTCACAAATTCTTTAGCTAATTTATAACGTAAGATTATATTCAAATATCCTGACAAAGGCATGAATCCTGTACCAGGTATAGCTCTCTCCCACAAGTAAACCAATCTATTAGACTCTACATCCTTTTTCAAATCCTCATCTAATACAAAATTGATTATATTAGCTTCGTTATTATCGAATATATTAGAATCCATTAGTTGTTTTGTTAATATATCTATATCATTTAGTCCATTAGAGGTTCTAATATATTCTGGATACATTATTCTCTGGTTTATTTCATCCATTATTATGCCTATCAGAGTTAACTTCATTCCTTTTCCGTTTTGTATTATAAATTCAATTAAAAAATAATTTTCTGCTATTTTTTCTTTCTTTCCAGCCAATATTTTCACATTAGAAAATTCGTATGAATTGATTATGTTTTGTAGCGGTGCTGAAAACTCATTTAGATTATCAATTACATCTTGTAAACATTTAACACTTATCTGTTCATCTTCTTTTTCGATAACCATAAAATCTGAGTAAGACTGCTCTGGGTATTTTTGATTGATAATTTTTTTAATTGTATACCCTTTATATTTTGATAAATAATCAAATATGTTTCTATATTTTAGATGTTGTGATAGTTGAATTTCTGGTTTTTTAAGCATTGTATAGAAAATGATATGTGAACAGTCAGTCCTAAAAATATCATCAAGAGTTTTTGCAAAATCTTGTTCATCAATTATATGATATAGCACATCTAAACATACAGCCATATCTGGCTTTGTTTTAATATCTAAATCATGTATCATTCCTGGCTTGTATAAATGAAATTCCTTATTAGAATCCCCCAAAAATATCTCTTTACATTTCTCTACAGATACTTTTGATACATCTAAACCAATGTATTTGGGATATTCAATCTTTTTGATTTGATTACCATCCCCACATCCAAATTCAATTACAGAGTTAATATTATTGTCTTTTATAAACTCATTAATTATTTCTCCTTTAAAATCTGCCAGATCCCCGTATGAACCTAACCCAGATGTACCCTTATTTAAATATCTTTTATCCCAATAATCTATATAATTAAACCCATTATTGTTATTATTAGGATTAATAATAAGTTCAATTGCTGCATTAATTTTCTCCATTTGATTCTTCAACATATAATTATCTTTTATGAAATTTCTATATTCTATTGAATTATACTCATCTTCTTTAATCATCTCATAGGCTTCATTAATTGTATTCCATATATATTTTTCTCTATACACATCATAAGCACCAACAAAACCATGGATAATAGGTTTTATACCTTTTGCCATAGCTTGCATAACGCTGATATTCTGAGATTCTAGAACACTTGTACATAAAATATAATTCTTATCTTCCATCCATTCATTCAGGTTATCTTTCCAACCTTCGTATATAACATTACCAGATAGTCCCATTTCTTGAATCATTTGATTGAAGTATAATATATATCGTTCATCTTGAAATAAACCAGCTATATATAATTTATATCTATTATCTCTATCATGTATTGCTTTAAATGTATGCAACAAAAGCATAGGACCTTTCTTATAGTTTATATATCCTACGTATGCAATATTATAGCCTTGTCTTCTTTCTTTGAATGTATACTTATCCAAATCTATACCATTTGGAATAACAGCAATTTTATTAGTATCTAATTTGAATTTTTCACATACATAATCTCTTATATGTTTTGCAACAACTATGAGTTTATTAACATTTATCCAATTAACCAATGAAGGATAATTAGTAAATGATTCATAACTATGCAATCTACAAACTATATATTTATGTGCTGCAATATCAAGTTTGCTTCCATAGATTAGCAATTCATCGCACCATTCAAACCAACAGATATCTGCCCATTCCATTCCCTCTTCTATTTGTGTATACTTAGTTATTATCATTTTTTTTATCTCATATTTTTTGGATAAACTAATAATTATTTCTTCTAAAAAGTTATCTAAACCTTCCTTAACAAAAAAAGCTAACTTCATTTTGTTGCCAACATTTGATTCCATTTTCTACATAACCAACTCCTTATCTTTTATTAAAATGGATTAAAGTGTTAGTTCATAGTATGTTTAGAAATATAGTAATGTTAAATATATTAATACATATAAAAAGTCTACCAAATAGGTAGACTCAAAAAAGTATCAATAGTAAAACTAAAATAATTGTAAGTATCGCCCAAAATCCGTATTCTTTCTTGTCATCGTTAAGCCATCTGCTAGTATTTTCATAACATGTTTTTTTCATACACGCTTCCCCCAATACTAATATGTCTTATATGTATATATTATCAGATAATTCCTAAAAAATCAAATATATGTTATATATTCTTTTAATGTTATTGATGGTTAACTCCCTTTTGTATTTTTTTTAACTTATCTATTTGTTCCCGTTGCCCAAATAGCTTTATTATTTATATCATACACAACTAAGTTTCCATCATCTTGAAGTACTAGGCGTCTATGTGGCTTCCACACAGATTTTTTTTGAAATTTACGTTCCCATATTTTATGAAAATCAGAATGCGGATCATGCATTAAATCTTTCAAAGCCAAGCCTCCACCATAAAATTGAAATACTATTATATGATTAACTCCTCCATACCCATTTGTATTTGTTGCCCAAAGTGGTTCATGCTTTTCATCATACAATACTAGGTTTCCATCATGTTGCATAAATAAGGTGTATTTGTCGTTATTAGACTTAAGATAATATCCTACTTTCAATTCGCTACCTGGAAGTGGATAATAATTTGAATACAGTGTATCCCCTTTGTCATATTTATCACTCGCAAGACTCGTTATACTAGTCAATACCATAGTCATTACTATCATGAAAGAAAAAGCAATTGTTTTAATTTTCATTATAATACCTCCTATTTTATATTTTTTTAATTATATCATATATTTTTTAATATTGTCTATTATATTTACAAAATATTATTTTATTTAACAATAAATACCCAAATATAATTAACATTTAGTATATATTATATCTATTTACAAAAAAAATGGTACAGTCATGTTAGAAACCTCTTTTAGGTCATAGTGATAAAGTTACTGAAAAGTATTTACATATGTCTGATGCATTATTTATAACTGTTGGAAAAGATAATATATATAGGCTAGATAAAAATTCGCTCTAAAGCCTTATATAATCAATAAAAAACCCTCGGCAAGCACTAAACTGCAAACCCAGAGTTTCTGTGACGTGCGCAAGAAGATTCGAACTCCCGGCCTTCTGATCCGTAGTCAGACGCTCTATCCAGCTGAGCTATGCGCACAAAAAAAATTTATATAATTTTAATTAAGATATAAAAAGCACCTTAGGTGCTGTATGATTTAATGCCGGAGACCGGAATCGAACCGGTACGGTCTTTAAGGACCGCAGGATTTTAAGTCCTGTGCGTCTGCCAGTTCCGCCACTCCGGCATTTAATGGGCGCAACAGGGCTCGAACCTGTGACCCCCTGCTTGTAAGGCAGGTGCTCTCCCAGCTGAGCTATGCGCCCGTATTAAATTAGTTAACGTTTGGTCTGGGTGACAAGATTTGAACTTGCGACCTCTAGAACCCCATTCTAGCGCTCTACCAAACTGAGCCACACCCAGACAATGGAGTGTAACTAACTGTCACTAAACGACCCAGAAGGGACTCGAACCCTCGACCTCCGGCGTGACAGGCCGGCGTTCTAACCAACTGAACCACTGGGCCTAATTAGTAAAAATTTTAAATGGACCTTCAGGGACTCGAACCCCGGACCAACCGGTTATGAGCCGGTTGCTCTGACCAACTGAGCTAAAGGTCCATACAAGCCGACGATCGGACTTGAACCGATAACCTGCTGATTACAAGTCAGCTGCTCTGCCAATTGAGCCACGTCGGCATATTATATAGATAATATGCATTAATTATACTATATGATGACTCGTAGGGGAATCGAACCCCTGTTACCGCCGTGAAAGGGCGGTGTCTTAACCGCTTGACCAACGAGCCTTATTATAAACTCCCCGAGTGGGACTCGAACCTACAACCCTTCGGTTAACAGCCGAATGCTCTACCATTGAGCTATCGAGGAATACTTTTACATAAACATTCAAAACAACACATTGTCATCAACAAATCATCATATCAACCTTTGCAAAGCTACATAACTTATATATCTTAACTCTTAGCTTAACTATCATACACTCAAATCTCTTTGATGTACTTAGGTCAAGCCCTCGACCTATTAGTATCGGTCAGCTGAACATGTTACCATGCTTACACCTCCGACCTATCAACCTTGTAGTCTTCAAGGGGTCTTACTACCTTTCGGTATGGGATATCTTATCTTGAGGGGGGCTTCACGCTTAGATGCCTTCAGCGTTTATCCCTTCCAAACTTGGCTACTCTGCTATGCACTTGGTAATACAACAGATACACCAGCGGTTCGTCCATCCCGGTCCTCTCGTACTAAGGACAGCTCCTCTCAAATATCCTGCGCCCACGACGGATAGGGACCGAACTGTCTCACGACGTTCTGAACCCAGCTCGCGTACCGCTTTAATGGGCGAACAGCCCAACCCTTGGGACCTACTTCAGCCCCAGGATGCGATGAGCCGACATCGAGGTGCCAAACCACTCCGTCGATGTGAACTCTTGGGAGTGATAAGCCTGTTATCCCCGGGGTAGCTTTTATCCGTTGAGCGATGGCAATCCCACTTTCATACCACCGGATCACTAAGTCCTACTTTCGTACCTGCTCCACCCGTCGGTGTCACAGTCAAGCCATCTTCTGCCTTTGCACTCTTCGAATGGTTTCCAACCATTCTGAGATGACCTTTGAGCGCCTCCGATACCTTTTCGGAGGCGACCGCCCCAGTCAAACTCCCCACCTGACATTGTCCCTACACCAGTTTATGGTGCCAGGTTAGAAATCCAGTACTACAAGGGAGGTATCCCAACATCGACTCCACAAAGACTGGCGTCCTTGCTTCAAAGTCTCCCTCCTATCCTGTACATGTAATACCGAATCCCAGTATCAAGCTGGAGTAAAGCTCCACGGGGTCTTTCCGTCCTGTCGCGGGTAACCAGCATCTTCACTGGTACTACAATTTCACCGGGCGCGTTGTCGAGACAGTGCCCAAATCGTTACGCCTTTCGTGCGGGTCGGAACTTACCCGACAAGGAATTTCGCTACCTTAGGACCGTT
>JGI12573J12842_1000236_pt1 | contig 33719 bp, 30 predicted proteins | sample TtanPargueraPR_7_FD_12842 | JGI IMG/M metagenome (IMG submission 12842)
GGAGACAGGAGACAGGAGACAGGAGACAGGAGACAGGAGACAGGAGACAGGAGACAGGAGACAGGAGACAGGAGACAGGAGACAGGAGACAGGAGACAGGAGACAAAAAAATACCACTGTCATTGTTGGAGGCAAGGCCTGTTTTTGTGTTTTTTCCGATTTTTTTATTACTCGATTTCCTGTTTTCCGAGATCTCCCATAAAACGGGAGGCCTCAGGCAGCTCTCTTGAAGGGCGATTACAAATCAGTTTGTGAGCTTTTAGTTTTTCCATTGTCCCGCGCCGAGCATCGACGGCACGGACGGGAAAAAGCGCGCGGACTGTTTGAGTCCGCCGTAGCCCAAGCGAAGGCGGGCGAGTTTCCGCGTGCTCCGTCCTTGACAGCGACGCGCAGGATAAAGCGGGGCACGGGCGTCTGAAGCCTGTCACGCCGTTTTCAGGCAAGGCGTGATTGGTTCGTTTTCTTTCACGTGGAAGAAAATGAACGATCGAAAAATGATCTGTGACCGGAAATATCGTAGCACATTACTTCTTCAGCATTAAAACCGTTTGGATGCCAAAACGCTGCGAATGCTCACCATAGAAAGCATAACCAAATACTTCGCGGGCGCCCCCCAACCGGCCCTGGACGCCATCACGGCCGAAATCCGCCCGGGGCACATCACCGGACTGGTGGGCCCGGACGGGGCCGGCAAGACAACCCTCCTGCGCCTGATGGCCGGCCTTTTAATTCCTTCCGAGGGCCGGCTGACCTACGACGGCCTGGATACGGCCGGCGACACCCAGCCCCTGCACGCCGTCATGGGCTACATGCCCCAGCGCTTCGGCCTCTATGAAGATCTCTCCGTCATCGAAAACCTGCGCCTCTACGCCGACCTGCGCCGCATCACCGGCACCCAACGTCAACGGACCTTCGAGCGCCTGCTGGCCTTCACGGGCCTGGCGCCGTTTCAAAAACGGCTGGCCCGGCAGCTTTCCGGCGGCATGAAGCAAAAGCTCGGCCTGGCCTGCGCCCTGATCAAAAAGCCCCGCCTGCTCCTGCTGGACGAGCCCAGCGTGGGGGTGGACCCCATCAGCCGCCGAGAACTCTGGCGCATGGTGGGGGAGATGCTGGACGGGGAAACCACCATCGTCTGGAGTACGGCCTATCTGGACGAGGCCGAGCAGTGCGAGCGCGTCCTCCTGCTCAGCGAGGGGCGACTGCTCTACAGCGGGCCGCCCCAGCGGTTGACCCGCCGGGTGGACGGACGGGTCTACCAGCTCCTGGGGATTCCCGCAGCGCAGCGCCGACGCCTGCTGACCGAGATTCTCGAACGCCCGGAGATTCGCGACGGCGTGGTCCAGGGCAAAGCCCTGCGCTTCGTCATGGATGCCGATGCCAAGCCGCCCGATCCGGCCGCTTTCGGCAACGGACCGGAAACCCGGATCGTGCCGGTGCCCCCCCGCTTCGAAGACGCCTTCATCGACCTGCTGGGGGGCGGGCCGGGGGGTGATTCCCTACTGGCGCGCCGCACTTTCGAACGACCGGCCAGCGAGCGGCCCATTGTGGAAGCCCGGGGCCTGACCAAACGCTTCGGGGCGTTTACGGCTGTCAGCGACAACAGCTTCGCCATTCGCCGGGGCGAGATTTTCGGCCTGCTGGGCCCCAACGGCGCCGGTAAGAGCACCACCTTCAAGATGATGTGCGGCCTGCTAAAGCCCACAGCCGGAGAGGGTTTCGTGGCCGGACTGCACCTGGCCCGGGCCGCGGCCAAAGCCCGGGCGCGTCTGGGCTACATGGCCCAGAAGTTCTCCCTTTACGGCGATCTCACCGTGCAGCAGAACCTGCTCTTCTTCTCCGGGGCCTACGGCCTGCAGGGCCGCGCCCAGCAGGAGGCCGTGGCCGCCATGGTGGACGTCTTCGACCTCAAGTCCTTCCTCGGGACTTCCGCCGGCACCCTGCCCCTGGGTTTCAAGCAGCGCCTGGCCCTGGCCTGCGCCGTGGTGCATCAGCCGGACGTCCTCTTTCTGGACGAGCCCACCTCGGGAGTGGACCCCATCACCCGGCGCGAGTTCTGGAACCATATCAACGGGCTGGTGGAAAAGGGGGTCACCATCCTGGTCACGACCCATTTCATGGATGAAGCCGAATACTGCGACCGCATCGGGCTGATCTACCGGGGCCGCAAAATCGCCGAGGGATCGCCCGACCGCCTGAAGGCCGCCGCACGCACCCCGGAGCAGCCGGACCCCACCCTGGAAGACGCCTTCATCGCCCTGATCGAACAATCCGATGCACGGGAGGCCGCGGCGGCATGACAGCAGATGCCCACCATAGCCGCCGGGGACGGGCCCGGCGCCTGAAAGCCCTGATCGTGAAAGAAAGCCTCCAGGTGGTGCGCGACCCCAGCAGCATCCTGATTGCCTTCGTGCTGCCCCTGATCCTGCTTTTTCTCTTCGGCTACGGGGTTTCCCTGGATGCCCGGGAAGTTCGCCTGGGCGTGGTCCTGGAAGACACCGGACCGGAAGCGCGCCGACTGGCCGGCGCGTTCCGGGCGACCCCTTTCTTCGATGCCCGCACCGCCCTGAACCGCCGTGATCTGGAGGCCGATCTCATCAGCGGCCGCATTCGCGGCATGCTGGTCATCCCCCAGGATTTTGCCCAGACCTTGAACGCCCCCGGGGTCACCGCCACGATCCAGCTGATTGCCGACGGGAGCGAAACCAACACGGCCAGCTACGTGGCCAACTATGCCAGCGGCACCCTCACCACCTGGATGATCCAGGAAGGTCTGATGGCCGACCGGGCCGCCACGCCGCCGGTGGTGCTGACGCCACGCTTTTTCTACAATGCCGAACTGGACAGCCGCAATTCCCTGGTGCCCGGATCCCTGGCCATCATCATGGCCATCATCGGCACCCTGCTCACCGCCCTGGTGGTGGCCCGGGAATGGGAGCGCGGCACCATGGAAGCCCTTTTGGCCACACCGCTGAGCGCCCTGGAAATCGTCATCGGCAAGCTGGTGCCCTATTTCGTCCTGGGCATGGCCTCCATGGCGGTGTGCACGGCCGTGGCCTTTTTTCTCTACGGCATTCCCTACCGGGGATCGCTGGCCGCCCTGACGGTGGTCTCGGCCGCTTTCCTCCTGACAGCCCTGGGCCAGGGGTTCCTGATTTCCACAGTCACCCGCAACCAGTTCATCGCCTCCCAGGCCGCCCTGGTCAGCGCTTTTCTGCCGGCCTTCATCCTCTCCGGGTTCGTTTTCGAAATCGCCTCCATGCCCTGGATCATCCGCATGGTGGCCCAGGTCATCCCGGCCCGCTATTTTGTCACCAACCTCCAGACCCTGTTCCTGACCGGCGACGTCTGGTCCCTGCTGCGGCCCAATATCCTGATTCTCCTGGTGCTCGCAGGCGTCCTGCTGGCCCTGACCCTGAAAAAAACCCCCAGCCGGCTGGAGTAGACGGTATGCTGACGCGCCTCAGAGCCCTGATGACCAAAGAACTTCTCAACATCCTGCGGGATCCCAAGTCGCGCACGGTGCTCATCGTGCCCCCGATCATCCAGATTTTCATCTTCTCCTTTGCCATGACCATGGAAGCCAAGAACATTCACCTGGGGGTGCTGAACCTGGACGCCGGACGGGCGGGCTTCGAGCTGGTGCAGCGCTTCCGGGAGGCCAAGACCTTCACCCGCATCCTCCCCCTTCAGGGCCAGGCCGAAATCGCCCCCGTTCTGGACGAACAGCAGGCCCTGGCCGTCCTGGTTGTACCGGTGGATTTCTCCCGCCGCCTGGCGGCCGGCAGCCCCACCCAGGTCCAGCTGCTGCTGGACGGCCGCAAGACCAATACGGCCCAGATCGTGGGGGGGTATGCCCAACGCATCCTCGAGGGTTTCCTGGCCGAGCAGGCGCCGGGCGCGGCCAGCCGCATGCCCGCCGTGCTGGAGACGCGTCACTGGTTCAACCCCAACCTGGAATTCATGTGGTACACCGTGCCGAGCCTGATCTGCATCCTGTCCACGGTGATCAGCCTCATTCTCACCGCCCTGTCGGTGGCCCGGGAACGGGAGATGGGCACCTTCGAGCAGTTGCTGGTATCCCCCCTGCAGCCCTTTGAAATCCTGTTGGGCAAAGCCCTGCCGGCCCTGTTCCTGGCCCTGTGCTCCGCCTCCCTGCTGCTGGCCATCGCCATCTTCGTCTTCCGGATCCCCTTCCAAGGCTCCCTGACCCTGCTCTATGGCGCCATGGTGGTCTTCCTGCTGGCCATCGTGGGCATCGGGCTTTTCATCAGCAGCCTCTGCATGACCCAGCAGCAGGCCATTTTGGGCGCCTTTGTCTTCATGCCTCCGGCCGTGATCCTCTCCGGCTTCGCCACCCCCATCGAAAACATGCCCGCCTGGCTGCAGACCGTCACCGGCGTCAACCCCCTGCGCTGGTTTTTGATCATCGTGCGCGGCGTCTTCCTCAAGGACATGCCCCCGGGCGACGTCATGACCAATATCCTTCCCATGGTGGTGATCGCCCTGGTGACCCTGACGGCGGCGGGGTGGCTGTTCAAACGCAGGATGGGATAGCCCTAATATTTCATGAAATATCCGGGAGGGATCGTCTCCGATCAAAAACGGGGTTTTACAGGCCCAATACGGAAGGGTTCAAGATGAAGGCATTGCCTCCAACAATAACGGTGTTATTTTCTATTCTGTCTCCTGACTCCTGACTCCTGACTACTGACTACTGACTTCTATACTCATTCTTTCCAGCTTGGCGCTTTGAGCCTTTTTCGCGGCCGCTGGCCGGCCCGCCCTATTCCCCCAGGTGAATAACGAGCTTGTCATGCACCAGGATACCCAGGTCCATCCTTCCGTCGGCATTCAGGTCGCCGCTGGCCACCTCCCGGGGTTCGTAGTTCCAGCGGTCGTCATCCTGGCCAAATTGCGGCCCCTGGAAAACCTTGAAGCTGACTTCTTCCACCAGATTGCCATCCCGGGCGGACAACAGCTCGATGGCGGCATTCTGGGCATCCAGGGCGGCTACCATGGGTTGCGGCGGGATGCCGAGTTGCACGGGATAGAAATTCCATAACTTCGGGTCTTCCGCGCGACTGGTATAACCGCTGATGGTCTTCAGGGCAAAAGCCGCCGCATCCGCGCTTACCCAGCGGGTTTCCGACTTGCCGGGCAAAAGCAAACCCTGGCTGCGGGGGGTCGCCACGGGCACGATGCCGGAGAGTTCCGGGAAAGCATCCGCCAGCGCCACAGACAGGGGCTCCCCGCTCTCCTCCCGGGGAAACCAGCAGAGTTCATTGCCGTTCTTGTTGTAAAACAGATAGCCCGGCGCGCCTCCGGGCCCTTTGGCCGCCACCCCGTACTTCAGGGCCGCTTTCTCATCGGGCAGGCTGAATTGGCGTTCGATCACAAAGGCCTGTCCATCGTAGCGGTACAGGCGCGCCGCCTGGCCTTCACTGATCATGATCCCCGGGGCCGCCGCCGTGCCGACCATGCTGATGTCCGCCGTGGTCAGGCCCGCCCCCAGCGCCCGTAATTGTTTCTTGTTCACGGGTTCCAGTTTACGGCCGTTCCAAAGGAACATGGCCGGCTTTTTCAGGGGTGAAAAGAGCACAACCCCCCAGCGCTTGGGGGATACGGGGAACACCCGCATGGTATCGGGGGGCTGGTCGGCGGGAATATCGAGGGGCACCGCGCGTTTCTCACCCGCCCGATCCGCCCAGCAGAAAAAAAGACGGCCGCGCCGGCGCTTGAGGATGCTGAAAAAGCCATCGCTCCAGGGGGACACATCCATCATAAGGGGACTGCCTTCCAGATCCACAAAGGTCGGAAAGGCCTCATAAGCCCCCGCCGGATGACAGGCCACAGCATTCTCCGCCGGGCTGAAGACATAGAGATCGCCCCGACGGTCAACCCCCAGGGTTTCGATGCGACGCAGGGAACTGACCTCCCGGGGCACCGGGTTCAACCCCTGTTCCCCGCCGAAATGCAGCATGATGCGGGAAAGCTCGGGCGCGCTGACGCCGTAGTCCGGGTAGCCGTCCCGGTTGAAATCCGCCATGGTCCAGGACAGGGGCAGTTTGCCGCCGACACCCCGGGCCACCACCCGGCTGGCCGACAAGGCCGGCGCTTCCCAAAGGTCACCGGAAGCGTCCCGCGCAACGGCGTAATGACGGATGTTCACGGCATTCTTGAGAATGGCCAGCAGTTGGTCCGCTTTACGGTCAATCAGGGCAATGGCTTTCAGGGCCTGGAGCGGCGGGGTATCCATGGGATGCTCCCACCCGAAGCCCCCTTCGGGCTGCCCCAGGAACAACCGCAGGGGCAGCTGCTCCTCGGGAAACCGCAGAAGGATATCCACCCGGCCGTCGCCGTTGAAATCGCCGAGCATGACCCCTTCGCATTCCGGAGCCGTGAATTCCAGGTTCAGTCGCCGCCGAAACCGGCCCCGGCCGTCGTTGGCCAACAGCACCGCATTCCGGCGACGGCAGACCAGGATATCCTGGCCGCCGTCATTGTCGAAATCAGCCGTGCCGACATGTACGATCTGATCCGCCTTTTTTACGGCCGGCGCCGTTGTATTTTCAAACCGGCCGTCAGGGGTCTGAACATATATCCGCAGACCGCGCAGCGCACCGGCCGTGAGAATATCGGGCCGCTGGTCACCGTTCAGATCGAGCACTTCCAGGTGGGTGGTTTTCTGGTCCAGCAGAAACCCGGCCGAATCGAAGGCGTCTTCCAGAGCCGGCAGGCCGTTGAAGTCTCCGGCGCCTTCAATGGCTTTACGGATCAACACCTCGATACGGGACATGCGGTTGTTCAGGAAAACAATATCGTCGTGCCCATCGCGGTTGATGTCATGAAAAATCAGCCGCGAGGTGTTGTGCTTGAACTCGTAGATTTCGCGCTCGCCAAAACCGAAAGCCCGCTGACCCGGTGTGTCTTGTGCGCGCACGCCGGGTGTCAGGAGCATCCCCGCCAGCGCGATCAGGCAGGCGCCGACAACCGCCGTTGTGTTTCGCATGAATTTTTTCCTCTGAATGATTGGGGTAACGCGATTGGAACCCATGATGGGCCTTTACCCCCGGTTTCTCCTGAAAAATCAGCCCCGGGGGACGACAGGCATCATCATAGGCAGCATGGACGGGGTTTGGCAAGGCCCCCGTCACGATGCCGGACCAAACCAGAGCAGATACCGGTCCCGTCAGTTTTCAGGATAATGAATCGTCCAGGTGGAACGGAAACCGGCGGCATCGATAACGCTGTACCCGTCGCTGGCCCCTATATAGTCCGCAATCACCTCGGCGGGCGGTAATCGATCGACGGCGAAGCCCCCAAAAAGGTCTTTCAGGGGATCGACGGTTTCACCGCTCTCCTGGTCGGCACTGGCCGGGGTAGCGCCCGCGGCCTGCAATTGCTCGGCGGCTTCCTGCACCTCGTCGATAAAAAAGTGCGCGTAGGCCGCGAGATCACTCCATCCATAACTGCAGGCTTCGGCGGGAACACGGGCTACCATGGCCTTGAACGGCGGGCTCTCGTAAAATTCCGGCACCTTCTGGTTATGCATGGCGGCCTGGACGTAATCCTCCAGCAGGCCGCTTTGTCCGACCACCAGGGCACGGTCCACCACCGTCAGGCCGATTTCATTGAAAACCGGAACATCTCCCTCCGCTGCGGGCATCGGGAACTGCAGCGTGTGGATGACATGCCCCTGGACATCGGTTTCGTGATAAAAATCGCCCAGCTGGGCTACGACGGGCGAATGCTCGGCAAAAAGTTTGTGCAGGGTGCGCTCCATGGCATCGGCATCTTTGACCTTGAGTCCGTAGAGCAACTCCTGCCCCTGGTCGCCGAAACGCGCATAGGTAAAGGCCAGCCGATCCAGATTGTTGAAAATGTCTTCGTTGACATCGATGTTCAGCATCCCGCCCACGGCGCCGACCCCCATGCTGAACTGCATCTGAAACTCAGGCGATATCTGCTGCAGCATTTCCGGAATCTGCTTCCAGAAGGCATTCAAGTCCAACCGGGTAACCTGGTAGCTGGCCACATCCCGGGGAACATGGGCCAGGCGGAAATCCAAAGGCGCCGGCTCCGGGGGAATCAGGACCATCAGACCCCGATTCCATTCCCCCCGTCGCGCGACCTGGAAGTCCATCTCGAGGCGGTCTTCCTGCAGGCGAAGGTTCAACCCCATATCGCCCAGGGTATCGATGCCCAGGCTCTTGACAATGGCCTGGACATCGAACGGCGTTTCCGCCTGGGAGGCCTGGGCCGCCAGGTGCGACTGGAGCCGGTCGATCAGGTGGGCCTTGCCGCTGATGGAAACGGTCGGATCACCTTTCGGATCCCGGGCCGGAGTCTCCTTCAGCTGCACCAGGGCACGCTCCAGCCAGGCGCGATCGTCCGACGCCAAAAGGGTGCCCGCGTAAAACGCCTGGTAGAAAAACCGGTCGCCATCCTTTTCCTTGCGCATATAGGTATAGATCGGCGTACCGCGAAAATCTTCGGAGGCTTTGATGGTCTCCACATCCTCGAGCTCGAAGAGCAGTTCGTCCAGTTCGAGACTGCGCTTGTAATCCTCAGCACGCATGGCGGCGGCGATGGCAAGCTCGGGGTCGCTTTCGAAATCACTGAAATTAAGCCCCAAAATAAACTCGCCGGTGAACATCCGCATCTCTTCCAGATAAATGTCCCGCAGCCGGGCGGCATTTTCGCCTTCGTCCGCATCCACCAGGGCCAGCCGGATTTCTTCTTCGATGCTCTTGCCGTTGCGAAAATCCGCCATTTCCGGGCTGTTCCAGAAGCGCCCCAGGGGCGATTGTTCGACGGCCGCCATGAGGCCCGATGTGTCGGAAGCGCGCACGATCAAATCCGCGTCCGCCAGAAGATCAAGGCGATCCATGCGGGGCGTATCCGCCGCCTCCTGGGATCGATTGCAGGCGTAAAGGGCGAGGACCGCCAACAGCAGAAAGAACCACAGGAAACAAAGGCCGTGCCGACTGCGGAAATTAGTCATGGTGTTCCTTTTTGGATGTCTTGCCTGGGTTGGCGGGCGCCGAAACATAGACAAAGCCCGATTCCGAGTTGCTCTTGTCGTAGGCATAGGCCTCGATGTGGTCGAGGAGGAAGGTCACATGCCGCACCGGGATGGCGAAATTGAGCCCCTGCATGATCCGGCTGCCCATGTTGACCACGCCGATGACCTGGCCCTGCCCGTTGAAAAGCGGTCCGCCGGAATTGCCCGGATTGACCGAGGCATCGATCTGCAGATAAAGGCTGCCTTCGAAAAGCCGCCCGGTATGGCTCAAAATCCCTTCGGTAACGGTACGTTCGAGGCCGGCCGGATTTCCGATGACGAACACGCCTTCACCAAACACCTGCTCCTCGGGTCCCAGCACAACCGTGGGGAAGGGGGCCGCCTGCGCATCTTCGATTTGCAGCACCGCCAGGTCATGGAAGACATCCAGGGCCACGATGCGGATCTTTTTGTGGATCACGCGCTTGAGTTCGGCCCCGGCCTGGACGAACTGGGTCACCGTGAAATGTTTCTGCCCTTCGATCACATGAAAATTGGTGATCAAATACCCGTCGGCATGCACGATAAAGCCCGATCCCAACCCCGCCGGCGATTTGACCACCACCACGGCAGGACCGAAGGCTTCAACCCCTTCCACGGTGGAATGGAGCCCGGGGCTTCCTACTGTATAAAGGCCTTTGCTCTCGACAGGTGCCGCCGGCCGCGCCGTTAGCGCCGGTGCCGATTCCGCACCGATGCTGGCAATGGATTCCCGGGGGATTTTCAGGATGTCGAACCCCAGGTCCACATAGACATGCTCAGCGGACGACTTGAGGACCGGTGCCGTCAGGCTGTTTTGATCCTTGAGCACGATGGTTTCAGCCCCCAGGCCAGGGCCCATCACCACCATCGACAGAAGTGTTATCAACGCCAGGATTGTTCTCATTGCTACCATCCCCATACCCCGGATATTTCATAAAATTTATTGTTTATAAAAAAATTTCATCAAATGTTCGGTTTAACCGGCAGGGTACGCGATGATCCGTTTTTGAGAGGGATATGCCGCCGGAATTTCGTGAAAAATAAGAACCCGGAAGAGAATAGTACAACTTTCATGCCATGATGGCCTGAAGTCGATATGCCACATATTTTCAATTATTTATCATGAAACATGATTTGAAACCGACAATATGCTGACACTTTCCGTCATTCAGCCTGCCAAATCGTGTCACCGGTGACGGCTGAGGGGGGAGCCATATGGGTTTTATATGGGTTATATCTCATTGACACACCTTTCTCGCTGATATAAAGGTCAATTTCTTAAGCGGAATCAATGAGGTTAAGAGATAGCAAACTCACCACAAGGTGGGGACGGAAAACCATGGATCTTACCAAGTTTACCAGGTTGCAAATGACTTGAGACGAAACCGGATTGCCGCATCATCGGCAATCCGGTTTTTTTGGGCACCGGTAAGATGTGGTTTTTTATCAGCCATTGGAAATGGTGCTGCAGATAAGAAATTTTTGAATTGGCCGTATTGGTAGCGTCAGTTCTGCTTGGGTTCGGCGGCGGCAGGCATCGACAAGACCATTACAAATAGATCCTGGACCGAATGAGCACCTCCTGCTCCCAGTTGGTGCGTTGCGTGCGCATTGTTTTTGCCGGAAGACCCGCGGGTGTTCTGCCGGAAACAAACCGAAAGTCCACGCGTTCAGATCGGTCGGCGTGAACCTTCAGCCGAGAACACAGCTTAAGCCCCAACAGGCCGACGCTCTAACAATAGTCTAATTTTTTCAAATAGTTAAATTAATATTCGATCGGTAATCGGCAAGGCGGAGCTGGCTCCCCAGGGCGTGCCGACGCAATGTCCACGCCGGAATCCGTTTGGGGGACCCCACCCTCCTGATTATTAGCCGGCGCTTTTCAAAAAATCACCCCCCGGATACGCTTTGACGCATTACCGATCGAGCCATTAGCAGAGCAGCACCATCGACGCCGGTGCGTCCGTGTTTCCGTGCGCACAAGCGATCGTTGGCCCTCTTCTCAGGCGACCCGTCCCAAGCGGCTTTTCGAGCAGCGCTTTCCGGCGGCAGCTTGAGTTTCGCCGGCGTTTTCCCCTCACATGACGGTGTTTGGCGACAACAGGCCCGAGTTGCGCGCGGGCCTCAGCCCAGTTGGTCTGCGGAATGGATCGCTCAAAATTGATTGGTTTTCCACGACAGAAGCTGGAGCAATATCGCAAATGAGTAGCAAAACCGCCGCCCTCCAACGGAGACGCAACTGGCGCTATTTTATCGACCTGGTCGTGCAGGAGGCCAGAGCCGGGTTGCGGGCCGAGGCTTCGCGGGGATATCTGGGGGTGCTGTGGTGGGTCATCGAGCCGGTCATGTACATGAGCATTTTCTATACGGTGTTCGCCCACCTGATGCACCGGGGCGATGAAAACTATATCATGTTCCTGTTGACGGGTCTCATCACCTGGAAGTGGTTCCAGGCCACGCTCAATAGCGGGGCCAGCAGCCTGATGAACAATGCCGGCCTGATGAACCTGGTGTATGTGCCCAAAATCATATTCCCGCTGACCAACATCGCGGTCAACACCTTCAAGTTTCTCATCATTCTGGCGCTGTTCCTGATTTTTCTGCTGTTCACCCCTGTCCAGCTTTCGCCGGCCTGGGTGCTGCTTCCGGTGCTGGTGGCTGCCCAGTTGCTGCTCATCGTGGCGCTGACCTGCCTGCTGGCCGCCCTGATGCCCTTTTTCCCGGACCTGCGGGTCATCCTGGACAACCTGTTGCTCATGCTCTTTTTTCTTTCAGGCATTTTCTTCGACATCAGCCAATTGCCCGCATCCATCCGCCAGTATCTGGGCTTGAACCCCATGGCCGCCCTGATCGACATGTACCGATCCTTGCTGCTCAAGGGACTGCCGCCGGACTGGCAGACCCTGCTGCTGCTGGTGCTGCTGTCCCTGTTGATCCTGATGGTGGCCCTGCGGCTCCTGCGCCGCTTCGACCGGATATACCCCAAAATCATCTACTGAGCCCCTGCTGCGCAGGGGTTTGTGTTACCTCCAAGCGCCAACGGTTGCAAAGCGGCCCCCTTTCAGCCTGACGCTTTGACCTTGGCGCTTCCTTTTGCCTATGGCACCCAATACGCCCGAAAACTCTCCGACAAAAATCCTGAGCCTGCACAATGTGGGTTTGTACTACAGCCGGCGGCAGCGATTTCGGCGACGTACCCGCTACTGGGCCCTCCAGGATGTTTCCTTTGACTTGTATGCCGGCGAAACTTTAGGGGTCATCGGGAAAAACGGCGTCGGCAAAAGCACCCTCCTGCGGGTACTGGCCGGCATTCTGTCCCCGGATACCGGCCAGATACGCATACACCGCAAGGGCATGCGCATTTCCCTGATCTCTTTGGGGGCGGGTTTTGTGCCCTATCTGACCGGACGTGAAAACGCGATCCTTAGCGGCATGCTCCTGGGTGCCACCAAAGAAGAAATCCATGAGCGCATGGAGGCCATCGTGGCTTTTTCCGAATTGGACGGTTTTTTCGACGAGCCTGTCAACACCTATTCCACGGGCATGCGCGCCCGGCTCGGCTTTTCCGTGGCCTACCATGTGGACCCCGATGTGATCTTGCTGGATGAGGTATTGGGGGTCGGCGATGAAGCCTTCCGCAAAAAATCCACAGAAGCAATGAAGAAACGTATCAAATCAGACAAAACCGTAGTGATCGTCTCCCACAGCGCTCCACTGCTAAGGGAGGTGTGCGACCGCATAGTCTGGATCGAGGACGGCCGCACCAAAGCCCAGGGGGATGTAGCCGAAGTACTGAAAGCCTATTTAAAACATTCTCAATAATTGAAATTCCATATGAAAATTAAAGATAAAAAATTATTTGATTATCTGCACTTTAATAGTTTTCTGTCGCCGCGTTATAAATTGCTCTATATCTCCACCCCGAAGGTGGCGTGTACATCCCTGAAATGGTGGATTGCCGCTTTGGAGGGGTATTCTGGCATTTTGTCAGAAGGAGAAAACAGTGGTGAATCTTCTCCCGAACTTGTCATCCATGACACATTCTATAAAGTTGCGCCTAATGTTACTGGCCTGCCTAAAAACAGACTTGAAGAACTACTACGATCTAATCGATTTTTTCGTTTTGCTGTAGTACGCAACCCTTATACAAGAATCTTTTCTGCCTGGCAGTCAAAGCTACTTCTGCGAGAACCGCTTCAAGCTGAAAACTATAAAAACTCCAATTTTTTTCAGTTTCCAATTAGAAGCATAGAAGATATTGTTCCTGCTTTCGAATGCTTTATTGAGCATTTAGCCGCCTTAGAAGCACCTAATTACTGGGATGTACATTGGACCCCTCAAACAGATCTGATTCGACCAGATCTTATTTCTTACAATCAGGTGGCCCAAATCGAAAACGTCCAGCCATTACGGGAGGCATTATTCGATTATCTTGGGTCAGGCATACCTGATCCGTTTGGAACCTGGAAAAACGAGAGCATAATACCATATCTGCCACAATTCATATCAAATAGAGCCGCAGAGCTTGTCCAAGATCTTTATCGAAAAGATTTCGAAACATTTGGATACGAATTTAAAAAGCCGCAAACCAAAGAAAGCTTTTCGAATGACCAATTTAAGATTGCTTTGAAGTCAATTGGCCTCATCCGAGGAAGGCATCAACGGTTGTTTAAAATACGGAGTGAAACATACTCCCAGATCTGCAGCTTGAACCAGACCATTACGGAACGAGACACACAATTTCATAACATGAACCAGACGGCCGATGATCGTGAACGCCAGATCAAAAGCTTGAACCAGGCCATCACGGAACGAGACACACAAATTCATAACATGAACAAAACGGCCGATGATCATGAACGCCAGATCAAAAGCTTGGACCAGGCCATCACGGAACTATATCGTAAAATCAGTAGCATAAATGACGAAAGGGAAAAACTAAGATTTGAATTAGATATGATGATTGGCAGTAACTCGTGGGGAATTACAAAACCGCTTCGCTTCCTGCGTCGAAGCCTTATTAGCCGGCCTTACTCCTTATTTCGTAAATATTTATCTGATTGCAGCCGATGGTGCTGGTATCGTCTACCAATATCCGTTAAAAACAAACAGAAATTAAAATACTTCTTGTTTGGCAATTTATTCTTCTTTTTGCGATGGACAAAAGCATACCGTAGCTGGAAAAAATTCATTGAACCATTGGGGCCGACCTCAAATGAGGAAACCACGCAACTGCAAAACCCAACCCTCCAATGCACATCACATAAAGCAGAACAAATTGACGAATACGTACCATTGACAGATGAAAAACCTTTAGATCAAAGGCCTGTTAAAATTATATGTTTTTATTTGCCACAGTTTCATCCAATTCCCGAAAACAATTCATGGTGGGGCGATGGTTTTACAGAGTGGACCAATGTCAAGCCAGCCCTACCTCAGTTTGTTGGCCACTATCAGCCCCGCAAACCAGGTGAGTTGGGGTATTATAACTTGCTGGACCCTAAGGTGCAGAAACGCCAGGTTGAGTTGGCAAAATTATATGGCCTTGAAGGTTTTTGTTTTTATTTCTATTGGTTTGGAGGCAAACGCCTACTGGAAACCCCCATTGAAAATTACCTGAACAACGATAGCCTTGATCTTAATTTCTGTTTGTGTTGGGCAAATGAAAATTGGACCCGCAGATGGGATGGTTTGGATAACGAAGTGTTGATAGCCCAAAAGCATTCTCCGGAAGATGACATAGCATTTATACAGCATGTTTCACAGTACATGCAAGATAAACGCTATATACGCGTCGATGGAAAACCACTGCTTGTCGTTTATAGGCCAAGTTTACTTCCATCTGCAAGATCAACGGCAAAACGGTGGCGCCAATGGTGCAGAAATAACCAAATAGGTGAAATATACCTTGCTTATACTCAATCTTTTGAGGCAGTTGACCCTATTCAATACGGATTCGATGCCGCTATTGAATTTCCACCAAACAATTCCTCCCCACCAGATATTACCGCAAACTTCACCCCTTTAGCAAAGGATGCTGAACATACCGTATACGACTATCAAGTATTCGTAGATAGGAGTAAAAAAGATTTCAACAAAGCGTATAAAATGTTTCGAGGCGTTTGCCCTTCATGGGATAACACGGCACGTCGAAGAAATTATGCTACTATATTCGCAAATAGCACTCCGGTTCTATACAAACAGTGGCTGATTAACGCCATACAGGAAACTAGACGGCGCTTTTCTAACAAAGATGAGCGACTAGTTTTTATAAATGCATGGAATGAGTGGGCTGAAGGCGCTTATTTAGAACCGGACGATCGATATGGTTATGCTTGGCTTCAGGCGACACGTGATGCCCTTGCCAATACTTTGAACTGCCAACATAGAACAGTTTTACTTGTTACCCATGACTGTCATCCACATGGGGCACAGATGTTGATTCTAGGAATAGCAAAAGAACTTAAGTTGATGGGTTTCGAGGTAAACATTTTAGCTCTTAAGGGCGGCAAGCTTTTTTCTGATTTTGCTGAAGTTGGAAAAGTCATAGATATCAAACAGGCAGGCAAATTTACTCTCGGCCGGTTTTTACAAAAATTACGTTCCGAAGGGGCTATCGATGTAATTTCCAGCACAGTAGTTAGCGGGAGCTTAACACCCATCTTATCTTCTTATGGCTTCCGTATCTTATGCCTTATCCACGAACTTCCCGGTGTGATTCAGCAAATGAACCAAGAGAGCAATGCTGAACTAGTAAGTCGATACGCGGACAAAGTGGTTTTTCCTGCCGACATGGTTTACCAACGTTTTAATGAAATTGCTCCTTTACCTGAAGAAAAGGTTGTTATTAGAGCTCAAGGGCTGTTACGAAGAAATCCATATAGAAATCGTAAAGCTGAAGCTCATAAGATTATATGTGCTAAACATAATTTGCCATCCGATACCCAAATTGTTTTAAGCATCGCTTATATCGACTATCGCAAAGGCCCTGACATATTTGTTGAAATGGCAGCTTTAGTCTTAAAGCAACTGCCAAAAACTGTTTTTATATGGATTGGTCATGCAGAGGCTGAGATGAAGAAAACCGTCAATGCCTATATCAAGGAACTTGGACTACAAGAAAAGGTTTTATTTATAGGATTTGATCCTGATCCCTTGGTATACTATGCAGCCTCGTCTGTTTATGCCCTGACTTCACGCGAGGACCCTTACCCAAATGTTGTTTTAGAGTCTGCCGAAGTTGAGGTTCCTGTTGTTGCTTTTGAAGGGGCATCTGGTGCCACTGACTTTATATTAGAGCAGGGAGGACGGGTTGCCAAATCGATCGATAAGTATGATTTTGCAAGAAATATTATCGAATTATTGGAGAATCCTTTTATTAAACCAGTAAACAGGGTTGGATCTCTTCGGCAATATGTATTGGATTTACTTTACCACCTGAATGGACTTCCTAGAATTTCTGCAATCGTACCAAACTACAATTACGGGCAGTATATCATCGAAAGGCTCGAAAGCATTTTCTGCCAATCATATCCTATATATGAGGTAATTATCCTTGATGATGGGTCAAGTGACAATAGTCTTGAAACCATAAAAGAATATCTTAATTGCACTGAAAACACTGCAACTGTCATTGCTAACAAAAAAAATTCTGGGTCCGTGTTTAAGCAATGGGCAAAGGGCATTTCCCATAGCAAAGGTGATCTAGTGTGGATAGCCGAAGCTGATGACTTGGCTTATTGTAATCTTATAGAGAAACTAAGCGGGGCTTTTATAGATAAAACTGTTGTTTTGGCCTATAGTCAGTCGAAGCAAATCGATAAACACGGGAAGGTCCTTTCAGCTAATTATTTGGGATATACAGAGGATATTTCTAATGACTGGCAAAATAATTATATGCATAACGGTGACGAAGAGATATCGAAAGCTCTTTGCGTTAAAAACACTATTCCCAACGTAAGCGCTGTCCTTTTTCGAAAAAATATTCTTAAAGAAGTTCTCTCAAATCTTGGAAACAAATTGTATAAGTACAGTATTGCTGGTGATTGGATAGTCTATTTGCACGTTTTAAAAAGAGGAAAGATTTATTTCTGCAAAAAATCCCTCAACCTGCATCGCCGACACAGTACAAGCGTAACAACACAAAATAACGTAATAAATCACATCGAAGAAGTTCAAAAAGCACAGGCAGAGGCGAAAGAACTGTCATGTCCCTCACCCGGAACCTTAACAATGGCGGAAGAATATATTCGATATTTGCACCGCTATTTTCGTATTTCTAAGAACTAGATTCATCGTCGATTATCCTTATTAATCCTGCAAATATTCATACCAAAATACTGCGAAAGGTGATAGAGTGAAATCTTTGAAAAACAGATCACGCCTACGATTTTATACTCCATGGAAACATTTTCAGAAATATTCAGCGACTACGACTAAAAATCTGAGGATAACCAATCGATTGAGCCAACTGATTTCCCATTATGAGTTTTGCAAAGGTCTCATAGCGAGATGAGGAAATCCGCATAAGCTTTATATGCAAAAAGCGATAGTAGTAGGTGAGTACATATTATTTCAGTATTGACTGAGAATTATTTCTTTGTGGAGTTAATGAAGAATGAAAACAATTTTTGACGTCGAAACTTTTAAAAAAACATGCGAAAAAGAAGCTAATTCTTTTAATGTTATACGGCATATTCATCCAGAAGATTTAATTTTTCAATTTTGTATAAATAATGAATGTTTTAAAACTAAAAACCAAGCAATTAAATATTACTTTAGTCAAGGCAGGGATTCTGCGGAAAAACTCGCCATGATAATTGAGAATTTTAGCACTGTCTCTTTTGATAAAATCGAATTGCTTGAATTTGCATCCGGCTATGGAGCAGTGACTCGACACCTTCGAAACGTTCTACCTAACGTAGATATTACGTCATGTGATATACATGAAAAAGCAATCGAATTCATAGAAAACCAACTTTTTACACCTGCAATATTATCACATACCGAACCTGAATGTTTGCAATTGCCAAAAAACTATGATGTAGTTTTTGTACTATCATTCTTTTCACATATGCCCAAAATTACATGGGACCGATGGTTGCTGTCACTATTTAATTGCGTAAAAAGAGATGGCTTGCTAATTTTTACAACGCATGGCAATTTGAGCAAAAAACATTTTGGGTTTCCTGAAATTGGAGAAGACGGGTTTTGGTTTAAACCTACTAGTGAACAAACGGATTTGAATATTAACGACTATGGAATGACTATAAGTTTAGAGAAATATGTTGATTCTGCAATAAAGCGATTAAACAATGTTAACTTAATATATTATAGAGAGGGATATTGGTGGGAACACCAAGACCTCTACGTGTTGAGAAAATTGTAATAGCACCTATTACATGTTTCACTCTTCCTTGAAAATTTTTGATCGCTAAGGCCTTAGTTTAACCTTAAGGCCCTTAAACAACATCACCCTCCGCCTTTGAATGCTCGACGACTTTTATACATTTTCACTATTTCTGAAGTACGTATCAATGTATACTTAGAGAGATAAAAATATTAAGTTCTTTATTCGTATAGGGCTTGGAAAGACTGGGACTTCTTCAATCCAGCATATGCTTTTTTACAATAGAGATACTTTTAAATCATATGTGGCAAGTTTCAGGTGATCGTTGACCTACCTTTAATGGTAAATTGTTTCAACTGCGCGTTTACCCTGGTTCAGGAATCATCTTTCTTTCAAGAAATGTTGCACTTAAATGATATTACGAAGTCATCCCCTTGATAAACTGACAGGCCAAGGGCTGAAGTATCGATGACCGCATTGACGTATGTGTAAACGAGATCTATAGGCATCTTTAATTTTTCGCTGAAAATGTCCAAAAGGTCAATTTTAGGGGGCAGGCCTGTAAACTCTGAGGTGTAAAACTTTTTTGTTTAAAACTCGCTTACATTAAGTACCCGAAAAGGCATCTGCTATTCGAAATTTCCGTTTCATTTTTGTGAAAGTAACCGTTCCATATTGATTAGATCATTGAAAAACCTAATTTACTGTTAAACGGTAATATTAACCTTTAACGTTAAAATAACCATAGAATATTAAAACAATGAAAATTTTTATCCATATCGGTTTTGGGAAAACGGGCACAACATCCATTCAAGATATGTTTTTACATAATTCAGAAACATTTTCTTCAATCGGGTTATATTATCCTAAAATTGGATTATATAAATCGGCCCATCACCTTTTATCGCAATTACCAAAAACAAAAGACTATACATCCCTTATTAGATCAAACTTAAAAAATATTAAAACCAATTTCTTAAAAAATAAATACATTAAACTTATAATAAGCTCAGAAAATCTATGTTTTTCTACACCTGAACTAATAGACGCATATAAAGAAGTGTTCAATGGTTTCGATACTAAGATTATAATGTATATTAGACGGCAAGAAGATTTAATTCCATCTGTTTATCTGGAGTGGATGAAAAATAACTGGGATTACAAAAAAAATATCTGTAGTTTTTTCTATCATACAAAGCAAGCATATGATTTTTTATTGCGGATAAATAATTGGGAAAAGGCCTTTGGTAGAGATAATATCATTATTCGTTTATACAATAAGCATTTAGAAAGTGATATATGCAAAGATTTTCTTAAAATCATTGGAATAGGCAAAATAGCCACAAATCTCCCTAAATTTAATTCCAACCCAAGCCTATCTCCTGCCTTTGCCAATATTATTAAGATAATAGATGATATAAAAATAAATAATGACAATCGTATTTTGCTAATTAATGAACTCATAAAAACCGGAAATTATATGCCAAATATACCTACCAATTCTCTAATAAATGAAAATTTAAAAAAAGAAATTTACAAATTTTACACCAAATCAAATTCAGAACTCGCAAATCGCTATTTAAATGAAAAAATCAAATCATTATTCCTTCAATCGGAGTGTTAATAATTTACTACTTATACGTAATTGGTTATTGTCCGGTTTGCCAAAAACACCTACTTTAAAAGTAGCTGACTCAACTTTCGGGATTCGTTGATAAGCTGATAGATCTGTTTTTCCCGATGCGCAAAGTATTGAGGGCTATCTCCATAGCCACATAGAAAAAGGCATCGAATGTTTTCTGGCAACACGCTCCGATGGCGCGCATTTGCTCTACAGCCAACGTCAGTATCCGCATCAAGGCTTCGAGAAACGAAATATCACGTATTTTTTGTGCAAATAGATCGTTCAGATGGCAAGGCTCCTGAACTCTGACACCACCCTGATGCCAGGGTTTATAGTATGGACCAAACCTGAAATGGATTTTTTAAAAATGGAGAATTATTATATTAAACATAATGGGTATTGCCCAATATGTGAGAAAAATGTCTTATTCACCTCTAAGCATTTTTGGCTCCGCGATCATTTTATCTGCCCGTCATGCAAATCCATACCAAGGGAAAGAGCATTATTTAAAGCTATATCCGAATTTTTTCCTAACTATAAACACCTTGATATACACGAATCATCTCCTGTTAACCGAGGTGCCAGCCTGAAATTGGCAAGAGAGTGCACAAATTACGATTCGTCACAATATTACCCTGAAATTACCAAAGGTACCAAGCATCCAATTAGTCGCATTCGATGTGAAGACTTGGAGGATCTTTCGTTTCCCGACAATTCATTTGATATTTTTATCACGCAAGATGTTATGGAGCATATTTTCAACCCTGAAAAAGCCTTCGAAGAAATCGCACGCGTACTTAAACCCGGTGGTGCTCATATTTTTACTGTGCCTTTGGTAAACAAACAACAAAGAAGTCAATGCAGGGCAACCAAGGATGAAAAAGGGAAAATTAACTATCTTCATGATCCTGAATATCATGGAAACCCGGTAGACCCGCAGGGGGCATTAGTAACAATGCACTGGGGGTATGATATTGCCAGCTACATTACAGAAAAAACAAAATGTCCCACGATCATTTTTATGATTGATAATATTGATCTTGGCATACATGCAGAATACATAGATGTCCTAATAAGCTGGAAAATATAACTCTATAACTCAACTTTCGGGGTTCATGGCGAACACGATTGAGCGCTGGCGATGCAAATTGATTCATTCCATCGCACCCTTGAACACCTTATGAAAAATCACTTGACAGGTATGTTGGCAAAACGTTCCTAATTTACGCATGCGATCCACCGCCAGGAATATGATACGCATCAATGATTCCATGAAGGTCAGATCGCGCATACCTTCGCAGCAGGCGTATAACAAATCGCCAAAGGTCCTCTGATCTGCGGCCAGGCGGCACTCAAAGGAAAGGGACATAATGCTGGTATGGGCGATGAGCGCATCGAAGTCCCGACACTGGATTTCCTTGGCCAGCTTCAGATGCTGCTTGGCCATTTTGAAAAACACCTCGATGTCCCAGCGTTTACCGTAAACCCAGACCACATCTGTCTCGGCCAGTTCGGTATCCGTGCGCAAAAGGGCCAGCCAGTCTTTCTTCTGGCGGTCGCTGACAAAGACCAACTTGGACGGGGGCCCCTTTTTCAGCGTGACCACGGTGCTGGCCAGGGTCCTGGCTCGGCTGGTTTTTTTTCAGACAGCGTTAAATCCCCTTGAGATCAAGACATTCACGCCGTAGCCGTAGTGAATTTTATCGTTTTTTAACCATGCCGTTGACCGGCAACTGCTTGCGAAGCTTTGTCACGGTGGCCGAGGGGGGTAAACCAACTGTCCATCAGAACATACTGGGCCTTGATGCCGGTGGCCAAGATGCGACGCACCATATCCGCCAGGTGAGCGGTGGCCTTCTGAGTAGCCTCACGTCGCCGCTGGTAGGCGAAGCAGCGTTTATCCACAACCTTTTCATTGCGATGCAGCCGTTTCTGGCCTTTTGATGATGAGCGCAGCGCAAAATCCAACGCCAGGCAGCTGACCCCATCCGAGAATCAGGCAGTGACCATGCGAAAGCCTTTCGTATAGCGCCCGGTGTTATGGTAATGCACCCCGCAAAGCAGTTCAACGGCCTTGGAGCGGGAGCGATCGTAAAGACTGTCGTCAATGATGAGCACCGATTCACGCTGATCACCTGTCAGTCGGTTGAAGAAGACAAACAGCCCGCCCCATTAAAAGGCGGCGCCAGTTGTAATGCGTGCCTGTCATCAGTTCGTAGGCGGCATCTTTGCCGAAGGGCAGAGAGCGATTCAAAACAATGCCTCGGAAAAAATTCCGCCCGATAAACGGCTAACCGAAAATAGCCTGCAGTAGCATTCGCGGGCTGTGACCGTTACGTTTTAGAATACCGTTGCGATGCAGCAAACTGGCTACACGGAATCGGCTGAAAGAGGCGTCGATTATAGTGTGGATGCAAATGTCGGCTTGAGTTTGGGAGAGGATCCTGCCATGAGCCATGTGGACCCTTTCTGATTGGTATTATTGTATTTATTGGCGTAACCACTATGAGACCTTTGAAAAACTGATCACATCCTCGATTTTATACTCTAGGGGAAAATTTTCTTAAGATTTCAGCATATGCGACTAAAAATTTGAGGGCAAAAGATCGTTTGAGCCTGCCATTTCCTCAATATGAACCTCATATGATCTATGATCGCCTTGATATTCAAGACCGGAAAACTACACCGGCCTCGATCTCTGCATTTTTCCCACCGCTTTGGGTAGGATTTTCATCCCCCTAAACACATTGAAGGCGGCCCCGGTTAAATAGTCTCCGAATTTAACAGGGTAAACTTGCCTAAACCAGGCATCCAGGTTGTTCTTCGTAATTGTTGTAAACCGTGCCCGCTTGGCTTTGTCATGAATTTGACACTGCGGTTGGCTTCCAGGGAACTCGAGAGTGCAAAATCGGCGAAATCCAGGCTGCAGCCCATCTTTTTGAATCCCATACATTCCTCCGAAAACCCGTTGATCATATTCAATAGATGTCTCCCATCGTAACTATCATCATCCTCAATTGGAACGGGCGCGATGTACTCGACGCTTGCCTGGAAAGTCTTCAACAACAGACATTCCGGGACTTCCGGGTCATTGTGGTGGACAATGCCTCGACCGATGGCTCGCTTGATCTTGTGCCCCGCATTTTTCCGGCGGCGGAAATCATGGCCTTGGGGCGCAACACCGGATTTGCCCGGGGCAACAATATCGGGTTCGGGTCGGTCGATACTCCATACACGGCGTTATTGAACAACGACACAGTGGCATGCCCTGATTGGCTGGCGTCGCTGGTCAGCACCATGGAGGAGACGCCCGAAGCGGGCTTTGCCTCTTCCCGCATGCTGCTCTGCGACCAACCGGAACTGATCGATCGGGCCGGGGATACCTACTGCCAATCCGGCACGGCTCTGCTGCGGGGACGCGGGAAGCCGGCCGATACTTTCCTGCAGCGGGAATGGGTGTTTGGTGCCTGCGCTGGGGCAGCGCTTTACCGCACGGCCATGATTAAGAGAATCGGACTGTTCGATGAGGACTTTTTTCTTCGTTACGAGGATATCGACCTGAGCTTTCGTGCCCAACTTGCAGGCTACAAATGCATTTATGTTCCAGAAGCCCTGGTCTATCATCGCAACGGCAACTCCATTGGCGAAAATTCACCTAAATCATTATACTATAGCCATCGCAATCTCGAATGGGTTTACATTAAAAACATGCCGACGGGTCTATTTTTGAAATCGCTGCCCCTTCACTTGCTCTATAATTTGGGCGCTTTTCTTTTTCTTGCAGCGGGCGGTCAGATAGGGATATTTTTGAAGGCCAAAATCGCCGCGTTCAAAGACCTGAAAACGATTCTGGGGAAACGCCGTAAGGTTCAGGCGCTGAAAAACGTCACTGATGACTATCTTTGGCTTCTTATGGAAAAGGAAGCGTTCCTGCCACGGATTAAACGAAAATTAACCCATCCATGATAGCCGCACCCACCTCTCGCCATATCCCAATATGTTATCCAGCAACACAGTGGTGGAACGAAGAATTACTGGTCCAGATTTTGACTTCAAGATTTCCCCTTTGATTTGTCTGTCAGACGTTAATCGAACTTCTGGCAAGGTATTTGGATCGACCGCACGACACTAAATCCCCTTTGTCCCCCCGGCGAATTCCGAGAACCTGGCAACCCTGAATTATGTAAAAAGCGTTCCGTGACAATATAGCGGCTCATGATTAAAAAAAGCACCGGTCTTCCATTGGCCGGTGCTTTTTTTTATTGATGCTGTAGGAATATCAGGTCTGGATCCGATAGAATCGTTCCTCTGCACAATTGACGCGCTTTAAGCGATCCGGATCCAGAAAAAACCGGTAAAGCGGATCCTGGAAATCGATGGGCCGGCCGAGGACTTTGCGCTCGATCAGCGACAGGGCTTCGATGGACTTGTCACAAACCGGATAACCCTTGTCGTCCAGCGGGATGGCGTCGTTGAAGGCTACCGGGGAAATGTTGTTGATATCCACAAGCCGGATCTGGCCCTCGCGGTTAAGAACCAGGTTGCCGGCACCGGCCAGGTCGGGAATATGCCGGACATCCCTGACCATCTGTTTAATTTGCCCCACAAACCGGTCGGCTTTATGCCGGGCCACAGCGATCCACTCCGTTAAGCGGGCACCGGAGCACGCATCGCGCCGTTGAAGATTCGCATAGAGGGAAGCGAACAGGCGATCCCCATCGAGCAGGGTCCAGGGGTCTAAAATCTCACCCGGCACATAGGCCTGGAAACCGCAGAGCATGATACAGGGCCCGTCAGGCCCGTAATAATCCACGAGAAACTCGCTGGATTCGGCGATGAAATCAGGACCCAGGTAGCGCTCTATGACTTTCACCCGCTTGATCTCGGAAAGGGCGCTTTCAAGCGACGTCAATTTGGTCCTGAAGATGCGCAGCATATGCGTGGGCCGGGCCCGCGGAAACCAGCGGGTGCCGTCGATCATCGTGCCGCGGCTTTCGATGGCGACATCCGCCTGTTTCAGGATCTCCATGATGTGGGACCGCAGACCCTGCCGGAAATGACGCCGGAAGACATGGGGGCCGGATGCCTTGATGAAATTCAGACCGATGACATCATCATGGCAGAGAGAGGTTTTATCGCGAATGTCTTCCGTCATCAGGCCTACCGCAGAATGTGGTATACAAACCCGGCGGATACACCGATGCAGAAAGATGCCGCCACCTGCAACGTACCCGCCAGCATAATATGGGCGAACAGGCTCTCGATACTGAAAACCTGAACAAGGGGTTCGGCAATAACAAAACCAAGACGGTAAAACAACGTGACCCCGGCCTCCTCCGGCAGGGAAACGTTCCCCCCATAAAAGAAAAATGCCACCATCATAGCGAAAAAGGAAAACACCGCGAGCAGATAGCCCCAGCGCAAAGAGGATCGAATCATCATTGATGCATCCTTTCTTTTCGGTTGTTTGAACTATCTTCTTATCAAATGAAAATCCAAAATAAACGGGCTACCCCACCATGGCCGGCCGGAAGCCAATCAGCAAAATCATAAGGCCGGCGGCGACGGCCATGCAACCCAGATAGAAATACACTTTCGCCCGTCCACGATCAAAGGCCTCCTCCCGGTCCGTTTCACGACCCAGGCGGAAGAACTGCCCCCATATGTTGTCATGATGCCGATGGTAATGGATGAGCAGCAACACGAAACCGATGCCAAGAACATGACCGCCCAGAAGTATTCGCATCCAGATGTTGGTGATCATGCGGTCTTTCCCGTGGTCAGCAGGAGGGCGGTCACCGCCATCTGGGCCAGGGAGACGACGAGGGTCGCCCAAAGAATCCCCTTGGAGACGGGATGGTCGAACTCTTGCCGGCCTTTTTTGAGAAAATAGGTGTGGATGCTGAAGGCAAAGATGCCGCCGGCACTCAGCAAGAGGGAAAACCAGGGGGCCGACGGCCGCTGCCCGGCCACGGCCGCCATGCCGTAGAGCACCATAAAAAGCAGGGGGAAGTGGAGCAGCAGGAATCCCCCGATGCCGCCCGGCAGGTGAAACAGGTCCCACTCCTTCCAGTAGGCCGAATCGATTTCATGGTTGATCAGCAGCACGGCATTGGTCAGATAGAGCCAGAACAATGCGTCGTTCATGAAGCCTCCTCGGTCGAAAATGGGGGTTCCTGACCTTGACCGGTGGTTTCATCTTCCGGGGCGTAGCGATAGTGGCCGGTGATGGGAAAACGAAGGCTGCCCTCCTATTATACGCCACCGCCCTAAGGCAACCGATAGTTGCCGTCCAGTCGGTCCCACATGGCGTCGAGTTTTTGCTGGAGGCGGTCCAGCGCGGCCTCATAGGCGGCCCGGTCAAGTGTCTTTTCACGCCGGGCTTTTTCCAAGGCCGCCCGTTCGATATCGTACCATCGCTCCGGATCGAAATTATAGGTCATGACCCGGATTCCCGGGCCGGCAAGGCCCGGGCAACGTCACCAAGGACCGCGGTGCGATAGGCTTCCCCGATGGCTGTCATGCGTTTGCGGTTGACCCCCATATCCGAATAGCCGGTGCGGGACGCGGAGCGAAACCGGACAACCGCCGCGGCGTCATCGAACAGGAACTCGACATCGTCCACAAAGCCGAACAGGCGCGAGCGGAATTCCACATGCAGGTAGTGGTCGGCCCGGGTGACGATGGTGGTCCTGGGCATGTCCCGGACGATGGACACGATCAGGCTTTGGGAGGTGGCCCGATCCACGCGGTAGGGCAGAGGCGCCATTTTCTTGTCCGGATCGACGGCTTCGGTGGACACACAGTTGGGCGACGACGGGCAGGGCTGCAGCGGGCCGGGCGGTTCGGGGGACGGGGGTACGGCCGCCCCGGCGCAGCACATCAGAATGAGCGGTGCCCCGATGACAAGAGAACGGTAAGCATACCGCCGGAACAAGGACATGTTTTCCCTCTCTTTCCCCCAGACGCCATGGCCTTTTCCCATTCATCCCAATGGTATCAGGGCGTTGGTCGCCTGAGAAGATAATTGACAGCGCGGTCCGGGAAATCCGTAAAGACACCATCGACCCCGGCCTGGAATAAAAAAATGTCCAGCAAGGTCTCGAAGTCCGCCGCATAGGGCGGCAGGTGGCCCATGTCGGCACGCAAGGTATAGGGGTGCACCACGAGCCCGGCCGCGTGGGCTTCCTTTACCAGGGGCGCGAAAACCAGCCTGCCGCGGGGGGAGCCTTCCGTAACGATCATGCCGATCCAGGGCCCGACGCCGTCGGCATAGGCGGCAATTGTCTCCATGGCACCCGGGGCCAGCATCCAGTCAAAATCATAGGGCACGGGTTTGTCGCCCCGGTACACCATCGTCGTTTCCCAGGCGGTCTTGGCCATCAGTTGGACCAGGTTGATATCCATGCCCCGGGCGGGCAGCAATTCCCGCCGCAGCCGCCGGAGTTCCTCCGGATCGAAACACTGCAGATAGAGCCGGTCACTGCGCCGGGTGTAGCCGTAGGTTTGCAACACGTCCAGGACGGCCGCACTGATATCCCGGCCGGCATGGCGATGAAAGGCCGGCGACTTGATCTCGGGGTAAAGACCGACGGTGCGCCCCGTGCTTTGGTTGAGGCCCTGAATCAGTTCGATTTCTTCTTCAAAGGTGCTGACCCGGAAGGTTGACATCCCCGGAGGAAAACGACCCGGAAAGCGGGGCATCGGCCGGCCGTCTTCGATCTCATGCCGTTCTGTAAGGGTCAGTTGCCGGATTTCTTCCAGGGTAAAATCGATAACGTAGTAACGGCCATCGTCCCGACAACGGCGGGGAAAAACCCGGGCCACGTCACTGACCTGGTCCAGGGTGAGATCGTGCAGCACCACCAGGCGGTTGTCCCGGGTCATGACCAGGTCCTGCTCGATATAGTCGGCCCCCATGGCGTGCGCCATGGCCTTGCCGGCCTGGCTGTGCTCGGGCAGATAGCCGCTGGCCCCGCGATGGGCGATCACGATCTTCCCTTGCGCCATGGACATGGCGGGCGTCAGCGAGGCCATGGCCGCCGTCAGCAGCGCTGCCAGCCAGCGTGTCATGAAAAATTATCTCCTGTCAGCCTGATGATGGTCTTCTTTCCCAGGGGCGTGCTGCGATTTTGATGACCATCTCTTTTTCGATCTCGATATCCGATCCGGATCTTGATGGACGTATGGCTTCCCTGGCAGTTACCACCCTAAGTGATAAAAAGTGGCGCCATACCAGGCGAACGCCCTTATTGGCCCCGGATCATGACCAGCAGCATCTTGAACGCCTTTTCCGCCTGCAGGGCATGGGGCACGTGGGCCGGCATGATGATCATTTCACCGGCGGCAACCGTCCGGTCCTCGCCGCCAATGGTAATCCGGGCTTCCCCGTCCAGAATCTGGACCAGGGCGTCGAACGGCGCGGTATGCTCGCTCAACCCCTGCCCGGCCTCGAAGGCAAACAGGGTCACAGTGCCGGAGTCTTTTTTGATCAGCGTCTTGCTGACCACGGCGCCATCGATATAGGCCACATGGCCCGCAGCATCGAACGGCACCCCTTTGGGTGTGGTGTCTTCGGGCATCGTCCTCTCCTTTCCCAAACGAATCGGTATCGTCCGACCCAAGCCTCGCTCCCGGGTGCGATGGCAACACCGGTGGCATCACAAGGCTCATGTCCTTGTGCCTTGCATCCTCGGCCCCCTGACCCCTTGGATCCTCACGGTTACACCAGCGTCATGGCCTTTTCCGGACAGATCTCCTGACAACAAAAACAAGTAATGCAGCGCTCGGCATCCACAAGGGGGAGGTCGTCGTTCATGGCCAGGGCACCGGCCGGGCACTGATCGATGCAGGTGCCGCAGGCGTTGCAGAGATCCGCATCCGCCCGGGGGCGCAGCTGCGCCCGTTCCGCGATGAATTCCTGAACCGCCGGGTTGTCCTGGATGGCCGACCCGCCCAGGGGCGGCAGCCTGAAATCCGGCAGCGGTTTCAATACGCCCCGGATGTCCAGCTTGGAGATGTCATAGTCCCCCAGGCCATCCGCCCGGGCTTTCTGAAGAAAACGCAAGCGCTCCGGGGCCGCCCCCATCATGGTGGCCACGACCGCATCCAGGGCCACGGCATTGTCGGCGGCCAGGATCAGGCCGATATCCCTCAGATCCGGCGAGGCCGGGCCGTTGCCCTCCATGCCCACCACCGCATCCATGATGAACAGGTCCGGCACACGCAGCTTGAACACCTCCACCACCAGATCGTGGAACCGCTCGGGGCTGCCGGCGATGCGGTGCAACAGGGCTTTCTGGGCGCCCGGCAGATAACCGTAGCTGTTCTTGATGGCGCCGGTCATCACCGTCAGGCCATGGGTCTTGAACTTGGGCAGACTGATCACGATATCCGCTTCATGGATGGCCCGGGAAATACTGACGCTGGGCATAAATTCCGCTGGAAAGGCTACCCGTACGGCATCGTTGCCGATATTGCGGTAACAGCCCCGGGCGGCCTCCATCAGCCCCGTCTGCCAGAAGCTCTCCTCATTGGCCCCGTAGCTGAAAAGCCCCGGGTTGTCCCCCACGACAACATCCGCCGGCTTCAGCGATTTGACCTTTTCCACCACCGCCCGGAGAACGGCCGGGTGGGTCACGATCCCCTCGTGGGCTTGGGAAGCCCGCAGCACGTTGGGCTTGATGCAAACCGTCTTGCCCGCCAATGGCAGGGGAAAGCATTCAAAAACACGCTCCACGGCCGTGCGCACACTGTCGTAGTCGGCCGGCGTAATGAGAACTTTTGGCATGGACAACACAACCCTTTCTTCGTCTCGTGTCCATCCAGAAATGGCATCTTTTGGCCCCGAGCGGCGTTTTCGCTCTTTTGAAATCCTCGAAATAGTCCACTATTCCTGCGGTTTCAAAATCGCTCAGACCTTGCTCGAAACCAAAATCTACCATCTCTGGACGAACACTAGTTACCTTTTCACTCGGCCCCTTGATAATCCTTAACCCGGATGTTTCGCGGACGCGCCCGCAGGGTGCTTGCCGCTAGAATGTCCACTTGAACACGAAACGCGCCACGAAGTAGATCATCCCCCCCAGAATAAACACCCCGGCCGCCACCGCATGAACCCAGAACAGGGGTGAATCCTGGCCGGTGGCTTGCCGGATATGTCGGCGGTATTTCCTGTAGATGCCCAAAACATCCGTATCGCCGCGGTCGGCCAGGCGGTGGTCGAACAGGTAATTGGCAATCATCCCGAAGGTCACGGCCGAAACAAGGGCCGCCACCACCATGGTGCCGATGGCCGCATAATCCATGGCTGTCATCGCAATGCTCCTCTGCCCCGCACGCTAATTAGTGCCCATCCATAAATGGCATCTTTCGGCCCCTGGCGGCGTTCTCGCTTGTTTTCAATCCTCGAAATAGCTGACTATTCCTCCGGTTTAAAACGCGCTCGGGCCTTGCCAGGAACCAAAATCTACCACTTATGGACGGACACTCAGTAAAGTTTCTGTTCGGCTTTACCACCGGATGCAAATGGTTCAGGCCGAACCAATACCGTCACCACAACATCGTTTCGAGCCAAAAGACTAGTTTGAAACAGCGTCTATATGAATTCTGTCTCGCCCTGCTTGGGGGCGCCCTTTACCTCCAGGCGATGGGCAATGATCCGGAAACCTTCTTCCCCCTTTTGCAGCATGAACATTTCCGTGGCCGGGTGCCGGGAATACGCGGTTTTGTACACCACCTGAACGAATGTGCCGCCGTTGGCGCCCACATGTTTTTTCACGTTCCAGCTCATGGCTTCAAAACGTTCCAGGCTCCCCAGCTGCCGGTTGTAGCCCCGCAGTTTGCGCTCCCAGGCGTTCCGTGATGTTTTCTCAAAAAAGGCTTCCGCATAGCAGGCCAGCGCGGCCGGGTAATCCTGGGCCTCGATGGCGGTAAAATAGCGTCCCATGGTTTCCGATGCGGCATCACGGCTGCTGGAAAATCCGCAGCCGATCAGCAAAACCAGCCATAGGCCGGCCAAAAGGGTTGCCCTGTTCGGCAATGGCATCCAATCTTTCCTTGTGGTGATAGATTCGGAGCGTTCACCGGCCCAGCCGGCACTCGAACCGCTGTTCGGTGACCGTCGTGCCCCATTGATCCCCCGGGTGTTGTTCGACAAGGGAAAACCCGTGCCGTTTGTAGAGGTGGTGGGCCGCCGCCAACCCCTCGAACGTCCAGAGGTAGACCACAGGGTAGCGCTTCCAGCGGCAAAAATCCATGGCGGTTTGCATCAATCGGTTGCCGGCCCCTTGACCACGCAGATCGTCGGACATGATAAACCAGCGCAGGTGGGCGCCGGCCCCGGAGGCCTCCCGGCCATCGATGACGATGGCGCCTTCGAGGCGCCCATTCGCCACCACAGCCCAAAAACCGTCCCGGCCTTCGGCGTAGCCGCTGAAAAAGGCGGCCAGTTCCGTTGCCACCTTGGCCTCGAAAAAAAGGCCGAAACCCCAGTTCCGGTGGTAATAGTCCCCATGGAGTTCGGCCACCCGACCGATGGCACCCGGTCGGTAGCCCTCGACAAGGGTTAAATCCGTCATGTTCTCTCCCCGCCGACAGGTTGCGCAGCCCCGGAAACGGAGGCGGACACCCACCAATGGCTGATGGCGTTGGCATAATAGGCCAGGAGGGCCTTCTCCCCGGGCACCGCCCGGTAGACCCCATTGCGCTCCGTTACCATACGCCGCAGCAACAGCATATGCAGGGCTTCGGAAATCACCCGCGCCCGGGTGCTGCGGGGAACCTCGAAAACAGGGGCGCCCCGGGCCGCCAGCTCCTCCTGGGCGCCGTTGATGCGCCGTTCGATTTCCAGAATATCCATCCCCTTGTCCATGGCATTCAGAAAAACATGCGCAACCAGGGAGATGGGCAACACCGGCACCACATCCGCAATGGCGCCCATGATGGACCGGCACAGCCGCTCGATCTCCGGGAACCGTTCCCGCCGGGGCAGAGCGTGAAAGCGCACATCCTGCTCCCGGCAGTAGGCCCGGGCGGAAACCGGGGCACCAAAATTGACGCAGGCATAGCCATAGCGCCGCCAGCGGCTGAGCACCATGAGGACCACGCTGCGGGCGATGAAGCGGGCCGTGGTCCGCGCCACGAACCAGACACTGCGCTTCCGGGCCCCGGGGTCCAGGGCCCGCAGCAGGCTGCGGTCTTCCAGGGTGCGGTCGTAGTTGATGCCCACCGGGATAAAAACGATATCCCGGTCCTTGTCCGGATCGAAGCCCCGCAGCATGTAGTCCACCAGGCCCAGCTTGGGATCGCGCAGCCGGCCGTCCCGGCTCAGGCCGCCTTCCAGGAAAACCGCCTGGCACACGCCCTCGCGGGTCGCCATGTGAATGTAGCGTTCCAGCACCCGCCGGTAGAGGGTGTTGCCGGACTGGCGCCGGACAAAAAAGGCCCCCATGGCCCGGATGAGCATGTGCAGCGGCCATATCTTGGCCCACTCCCCCACGGCATAGGAAAGGGTCGTCCGCTCGGCCGCCAGGAAGGCCACCAGGATATAGTCCATATTGGAGCGGTGATTCATGACAAACACCACCGTGGAATCGGGATCGATGGCACGGTAGTGCTCGTTCTGGATCAGCCCCACGCGCACCCGATACAAAAGCCTGGCAATGCGCTTGGCCACCCAGTAGCCGATGCGAAAATACAGATAGGCGTTGAAAGAGGGCACGGTTTCGCGCGCATAGCGCATGACCTTCTTCTGCACCACCGCCAACGGCATCTCATGGGCCCGGGCATAGTCCTGGACCGCCGCGATAACCTTGGGATCGAAGGCCAGACGGTCGACGAGCACCTGGCGTTTGGTGAGCTGAAAGGGGCGGATTTCGATGTCCAGGCGGGTGCCGATCTCATCGATGACCCGGTTGATCCGCCGGCGCAGAAACCAGCGGGTGCTGGGGATGAGCACCCGATCGAGGACGGCGGCCAGGGCAAGAACGACCAGCAGCCCAAACACCCAGATGGAGATGGTAATCTGATCACCCATGACGGTCACCGTCCTGTTTGTCCGGCCGGGCGGATAGGACCCGTTGTGCTGCAACGCGGTCGCGTGCTACCGCCAGGCAAAATAGGGCTGCTCGAAATGGGCCACGCGGGTCGTGTTCCCCCGGATGGCCACTTCCCGAAACTGGTATAGCATCGCGGCCGTGGGGGCCGCAATCCAACTGTTGCCCACCGGCATGAGGAGCACCGGATGCCGGCTTTCCGGTATGGCTTCCAGAATCGGGGCGTCGGCCCGCATCAGTTCGCCGACGGGGATGCGATGCACCGAGGCCACCTCGCCCGGGTTGGGGGCCAAATCAACGCCGACGCCGCCCCAGATCACCACCGGGGTGATGGCAAATCCGGAACGGGTGGCATAATCATCCAGGCGTCCAATGACGCGATCAGGCGTCAGCGACAGCCCCACCTCTTCGGCCAGCTCCCGCAGGGCCGTTTCTTCCGGCTGTTCCCCGTCCTCCATGCGTCCGCCGGGCAAGGCCCACTGCCCGGCATGGTTGCGCAGGCCTGCCGCCCGCCGGGTCAGCACCAGAGCCGCCCCCGGATCCCAGTGGTCATGGTACGGCAGGCCGTAGACGTCCGGTCCGTGGGCGGTTTCCACGATCCTCAGGGCCACGGCGGCCCGCCGGNTCCCAACGCCGTTGCCGGCC
>JGI12573J12842_1000247_pt1 | contig 32938 bp, 31 predicted proteins | sample TtanPargueraPR_7_FD_12842 | JGI IMG/M metagenome (IMG submission 12842)
TGACTTTGCCGAAGTATTTTCCACAAAGTTGCTTCGGCAGCTGTACCGTGATTGCGCAAATGTTTTCGGATTGGCTTGAAGAACCTGCGATTGTGGAGTTTTATTTTTTCTTTAAAGTTAATGATTTGAGGTTATTATATCAATCACCACCACCCCATCCGTCAGTCGACGGATACCCCCCTCCTGGCAGGAGGGGAATTTTTCGTGCTACCAATTATCTACTTATTTCCAATATTGCTACCGGCCAAATTTAGCTACGCTGATTTTCAATTCTCCTCCTGTGAGGAGGAGGGGACCAGCGCAGCTGGTGAGGTGGTGGTTTTAAAATAATAATCCAAGTAGAAATAAACACCAACCCGTCAGCGAAAAGGTATTAAATTTTCATGGCAATCAGGTGTCGCTGCCACCCCTCCTGACCCCCCTTTGTCGGCCATCGCCAATGCCTTACGCTGAAATTTCCTCCGTCGGCTGACGGAGAAACAAAACGGAATATTTGATTAATGAGGGGAATTTTTCGTGCTATTGGCTTAATTGGTATTCCGGAAATTGAATTGGCCTACGAACATTTCTCCTCCTTTCGAGGAGGAGTACCGCTGATGAAACGCAGTGGAATCAGGGGGGAGGTGGTGAAATTACTTCACCTTATTTCTTTTCTCTCCAAAATCAATAATATCTTGTATTATAACCTCCGGATATTCATACACCCAGCGATTTTCATAACGCAATACTGTTATTCCCAATTTATTTAATTCCTCATCGCGTTCGGTATCCCTGGCAATACTATTTAAATCGGCATGAACCTCTCCATCCAATTCAATCGCCAACATCAACTCAAAGCAAAAAAAGTCAACGATATATTTTCCAATGGAATGCTGTCGTCTGAATTTATAACCACCAACCTGACTTTGCCGAAGTATTTTCCACAAAGTTGCTTCGGCAGCTGTACCGTGATTGCGCAAATGTTTTCGGATTGGCTTGAAGAACCTGCGATTGTGGAGTTTCATTTTTTCTTTAAAGTTAATGATTTGAGGTTATTATATCAATCACCACCACCCCATCCGTCGGCTGACGGATACCCCCCTCCTGGCAGGAGGGGAATTTTTCGTACTACCAATTAAATTCTCATTTTCAATTTAACTACCGGCCAAATTTAGCTACGCTGATTTTCAATTCTCCACCTGCCCCTCGTTTGTAACGAGGGGTAAATATCTTGTCGTTTGTAACGACGTCTTAAAAAGTTTGTAAAGCTATTTGCCAACATCCGCTTTTGTCGATACAATCGACCGAAACCCCAACCCCTTCCCGAAAAATTCGGGACAGGATGTTGCAAACCAGGGGTAGATAAGGGATTCGCTGAAAGGCTTGTTTGTAGCAGCTTTGAAGAGAACTAATAGATTGAGCTGAGTCTAAAATACGTTTACCATCTTTTCGGGGCAGATGTGCCGACCCCGGAAACCGACGGCTTAATTCTGAATCGATTGGCGGAACTCCATCACTTTTTCAAAAAAAGACCGATCCTCGCCCAGTTCCATTAGGCGCACCACCTTATGCCCGCATGCAGCACAGTGCCCTTCAACGCGGATATCATTCAGATAGTCGAGACTCGCCGTGTAATCCACCACTCCTTTGGGGCAAACAGCTTTGCAGTTGTTGCAATACACACCATTCTCCAACAAAAATTGAAAATCCTGTTTCTCCTCCTCGTTTAGCAAAACATTTAGTTGAAAGGGGTTCAGCTTTAACTCTTTTTGTTTTTTCACTTGTATATATTTAAATTAATGCATTGTATTTCTTACAATTATGACATTCGTTAATGTCTATTACTACCATACCCGTGGAACTCGCATGATAATTTATTTATGCCCTTTTGTGTTTCTTAGACCATGCTCCTTTCATCTTATTAAAATTGCTTGTTTTCAAAAGTATAGTAGGTAACTCGCATGACTTTTAATCAGCTTCTGTGTATAAACATTTCACCTGCTCGTTGCATAAACGCCATTTTTCTTCCCCCTAATTTAAACAATTCGCCTGAGTAATTGATGATGATAATTAACAGTAAGTATACCCTGAATGCAAATTTTTAAGGCACAGAAAAGATCAAAACAATGCCAGATAAAGCGTTTCTAAATCGGAGGGCCCGGAATTGATGCCATCAACTTTTTTGTTTTTAACAAACAAAACACCAATTGCAGATCAGCACGAGAGAACTCAGCAGGGAATTAAAATTTTATTTCAGAGTATAGCCGAATTGCGACAGAAAAGAATACTTTTGCCCTGCTTTTTAGGGCTTGGCTTCCACCTGCTCTAATCAGTTTAAAACCTTATCAAATAAATGATAAGGTTTTTTTATGGGTGCCCTGTTGGTTTAAGCCCCTAGTTTTACCACTTTTGGGCCTACCCGTTAAACACGACGGCTAAAAAACATACAGGATGGTGGTTTTTGTAGTGTGTCGGCTATTGGCCAAGTTCAATGTATTAAATCAGATAGAGGAATAAGTTTACTGATATAGGATTTGCAGTTTAACTTCTGACAGAGATAAGCAAGATCTACACACCTTTAACATAAGTGGAATTACCCTCCCTGCCCCTCGTTTGTAACAGCCTGTCCCGAATTTTTCGGGAAGGGGTAAATATCTTGTCGTTTGTAACGACACCGTGCAACGCAAATGATTAGCTTTATAAACGAGCGACAGAAGAGATTACTTCGGTCTCCGTCGGCTGACGGATCCCTCGTAATGACTTCATGATAAACATAGTTAAGGCCGCGGACGAAAAACTTGTTCATCCCGGCATAGTTCACTCCCGTCCGCGGCGTTGAATTCTTATTAATATTTGTCATTGCGAACGAAGAGAAGCAATCTTTCCTGCCTCCCTGCCCCTCGTTTGTAACGAGGGGTAAATATCTTGTCGTTTGTAACGACACCGTGCAACGCAAATAATTAGCTTTATAAAAGAGCGACAGAAGAGATTACTTCGGTCTCCGTCGGCTGACGGAGCCCTCGTAATGACTTCATGATAAACATAGTTAAGGCCGCGGACGAAAAACTTGTTCATCCCGGCATAGTTCATTCCCGTTCGCGGCGATGTGTTATTCTAATTCCTGTCATTGCGATCCCGATGAGTAAAACGAATCGGGAGAAGCAATCTACCCTGCTACATAACATATTGACAACCAAGTCTATTTTCCATAATTTTATACTCGTTAAAAACCAAAAAACACGGTTAACCCAGAACCCTCTGAATCTACCGTAAAAATTTTAACACTGATACGATCACATGCTACAGGGATAGCATGTACACGCCATTATAGAATCCCGGCGTGAATACGAAAAAGGCCACCTGCGCCGGCAAGCAAACAGGTGGCCCGAATTAAAAACTATTTGTAAATTTTTAAATCGCCTAAATATGGCAAATTTAACCGAGAGTAAGAAGCGTGATTTTGTTTCGCAGTTAATCGTGATCCTGCAACAAAATTCAAGCCTTCTAACCGACAAGGGTTTCGACCCTACAGCAAAGATCACACAGTTACAAACTGAATTGGCAACAGCCGACGACGCCGAGGGTAAACAGCTTGAAGCGGCGGCTGCAGCCAAAGATGCTACTAAACTGGCCAACGACACCCTCGATGTTGCTTACACCGATTGTTCGGCCACTGTTGACCTTATTACCGGTTTACTGGGAAAGAAAGACAACCTGGTACTGGAGATAAAAAAACTCCGTAATACCGGGCGACCTTCAAAAAAAGTTCCGGTAACGGAATAACTACTTATGTGATAAAACCGGAGGAGCTTGCCGGCTCCGGTTTTTCATTTTACGCTGGTTCCGATTTGCAATCGGGACCTTTTTTATACAAAACTTCTCTTCTCCCGAATTGAAGACAGATTTCGGCTTACAAAATCACTTAAAATTTATTTCTGAACTCCGGTAATCATGCTTTTACCCTTGGTAATAAGGCCGCTACCCTTGGGTACAATAGTTTTTACCTAAGTAATTGCTCCTATCCCATAGGAAATAGCTATTATCCTTTAGGGAATTATCGTTCTACCCTTGGGTATAATGATTTTACCCTTGGGTAGCAGAGCTGTTACCTAAGGAATTGCTCCTTTACCCAAGGGAATAGCTATTATACCCTTGGTAATTGTCCTTCTACCCTTGGGTAAAAGGCCTGTACCCAAAGTATGAAAAGCGCGGAAAGGCCTATAAACAAAGGGATGAGGAATGTTTTTGAGTTAGAATCCAAATTTTAAACGATGTTCTCGAAAGTGTTTCACCGATGGATGAAATCGATTTTCTTCAGGAAGCAAAATTTCTGAGTTTTCATATTGTCTAATACCTGATTCAGGATTAAAGTCCTTTAATTTAGGATGAACCAAAATTTTATACTTATCGGAAATAGCAATCAGGCCACGGTCGAAAGCACGGTGAAAAGTAGGAGACAATGCTAAGCCATTTCTTATTGAATCGTTATAACTTTCGGCGAAGGGTGTAATATGACAGGCATCAACCAGTGAACGGTTTTTGGCATCCGCAACTTTTAAACCTGTTATTGCACATTGATTTTCGTAAACCTCCAGAATCGCCTTACGGAAAACGGCACTTCGGGCAGCTACAAATTCATCGCGAACTTCTTTCGGTTGCTCATTAATGGTTTGTTTTACAATTCGAGCATAGTTTTGTTCAGGATCGTAAAGAATTTGCTGCTTAATTTTTGCTGAATAAGTTTCCCTTGTTGAATATTCTGTGCTTTGATGGATTCCAAAGTATTTTTCAAGAATAGCTGCTTTTATCTCTTCTCTTTTTATCGGGTCTGAAAAAGCGATATACAATTCAGGAGAAAGTTGTGCATGGTTAACTGTTTCGATTAATGCTCTATAACTACGAATTGAATGACTCTTTGTAAGTGGAATCTCTTTCCCAAAATAAGGTATCAAATTCCAGATATCGCTTTTTTCGTTATGCAAATGATAAAATGGTAAATAAAATGTTGGAACATGCTGCGTTTTAACAAGAATACTCCAAATATCACGAAACCGTTGTACCAAATCTTCGCATATTTCAATCCGGTTCTCAACAATCTCATGGTTCTCAAACGACTCTATTACTGCCAATAATAAAACTGGTTTATGAGGTGCTTTACCGTATTTGGTACCGCCTTGGTTTAGGGTGAGGATATGTTGGAGAATAGATTTCATCCTAATAACTTTCTTTCAAATTAGAATATGCCATTAACCATAACAGCAACCTTACTTTTCGTACTTTTTATAACAATTATAGCAGACTGGTTTCGCCATTGTTGATTCACCAAATTCGCCACAACTATGACAAACATTCTCTTCATAATCAGGATTCTCAAATTGTGCCCATATAGCAAAACATTCCCAGCAGTAAGGTTTCTCTATATCATATGGAATCCTAGTTTCACATCTAATACAATATCCTCGTTTGGGTTTATTATCTTCTTTTGACACAGTGCTCGAAGCCTGATTTGTTGTATTCTTTTTAAGCTGTCGATTAGTTTTATTTAATTGGATTATTTCCGAGGATTGAATGATTGAAGATGCCTCACTAAATGCTTTTTCGTATAGATCAATATCATTGCGTTTTGTGATATGTACGCCCATTTCTCTATTGTTCTTCTCTGAGAATTCATACATATTCATGGAGGTAATTACCATTTCTGTTTCATTGAAATAACATTTAGCATGCAAATTCTCGAAATAAAATAATTCTACATTATCAAGTTCTGCAAGAGAATTACGTTCATTTGGTTTCAAATCATCTTTACCATAAATGATAGTAATCTTTACCTTCCTTTTTGAAGCATCTTTTAGTCTTTCGTAAAATGTTTTTGATAATTGCAAATAAGGAGAAACTAATGTCAAATCCTTTTTTGCATCCATAATTATAGTTTCAATTCTATATGAGATCCCATTTGTAGTTAAAAACTTTGCCATCCTATTATAATTGATTTGATATTATATATTTAAAAAAGTATTTCGAAACCAATCGATTTCAGATAATCAAAAGTGTCATCATAAAATTCAGGGAGCCTCGTGTGGTCGTCTACATCGCCTTCAGGTACAACAATCACCATTCCTTGACGTGCGCGGGTTAACAGCACTCGATAGGCATTTTTTAAATACAGCTTCCGGTCAGCTTTATTTATATTTTGCCATTTACTTCCTTTAAATGATTTATAATCCCATCCTTCTTCTGTGAAACGAAAATCTCCGTCCCATGCAACACATGCCCAATCGAGTTCAAGGCCTTGCACATGAAACTCCGTTGCAACATCTTCTAAATAATACGAAGAGCGGATATCGTCCTTTTCATCTAAAAACCAATGCACCGGATCAATTGGTGATTTTACATCGATACAATAAGGTTTTAAACGTTGCGCTTGCGATGAAACTACAATGCCATATCGTTCTGAACCTCGTGCTTTATCTTTTAGCCATTGTTTTGCTTTACTGAAGCTTCGAGTTAATACTATAGGATACCTCTCATTTAATTCAGTTAGCGTTGATTGTGCTCCGATTTTGTCTAAATCCAGAACTTGTTTTACCAACAACGAAACATTCTCAGCTCGAAACGATCGCATAGAAACAGCAAGATGGAGCGAATCAGAATGCGACACGTTAGCTCGATGCTCAATTCGTTGAAGAATTTGTTCGGCATTATACTCACTATCTGTCAACTTGGTTGACATGTAAATGTTCCAATCAGGAAAAGATCGCTCGAGTGCTTCTATCCATTCAGAAATGCCAGCTTCTCCTGTATTTATTTCTTGTCCGCCACCAACTAAACACACCACCACCGCCCAATCAGGGTGCCGGTCGAGACAAGAAATAAGAAATTCAGGTTCAGACTTATTAAAATCGGGAACGCCTTTCTTTTGTCGCATAAAGTTGGTAGTCTGCTCCAAAGTCCAAGCGCGTTGAGCTTCATCAAATAAGGTAACGTGTTCAATTGGAGGATTACTGTCGCGTAATCCTTCATCTCTGAAATGATGTACATTTTGAATGAATGCTTGCACTTCGCTGCTAGCAACCTTTTTTGTCAACTTCTCTCCTTTTGCTTTTGCTCTTTTAACTTTATCTCGCGCCAAAGCTTCTTGTAATATTTTTACCAAAGGCCCATTACCTGAAAGAAAAACACTATACAATTCGCTGTCTTTGTCGAAATGGGTAGTTGCAATATTGAGACCGACCAAAGTTTTTCCTGCACCGGGCACTCCGGTTACAAAACAAATTGCCTTTTCTGAATTATCCCTTGACTTTTTTATAATCGCTGCAACTTCATCCGAAGTTTGACTCAAATTAATTGCACTGGCATCACTCCTCGAAATATCTTCAACTGAATGATTTGCGTATAGCGATGTTGCCGCTTCAATAATTGTTGGAGTTGGTTGATAACGTCCGTTTTCCCAATCCTCAGTATTAATTTGTGCATGTCCATCAAGAAACTGCAGAGCATGAGCGATGATACTACTTAAACTTTCAGTATTTGATTTAACCGGATCAAAAAGATTATCTCCTTGTTTCGATGTTGTTAAGAAGAAATCAGATTGTTTGGCTTTAGTAGCAAGTAAAATAGGAACTATTACTTTATCGTGGCTAGTTTCATGGAAGTTTTTTAAGTCCAAAGCATAATCCCATACTTGATCGATGGCGTATGCAGGATATTCCTTTTCTCCAACTTTAAATTCAACAAGAAAAATGATCGATTTAATAATCAGAAGAACATCAATTCTCTTGCCCATCCTTGGTATGGCATACTCGAAATAAATTGAGCCAGTATGCCCTACTAAAAGATTTTGTAAATATTCTATTTGAAATTTCCATGCATCTTTTTGAGCTTGTTCAGTAGCAAATTCATTATTGTCTGCCAACTCTCCCAATATTTGGGTATATGACTTCCTTAGAAACGATGTGATGGAATCTGAGTAATATGCTCGGTTCATTAGCTTATGTTGAAAATATCAACCATAAAACTAATAGAAATGAACATAAAATAATAAGCTATTCTTCCTTTTCTTCCCTTAACATAACAAATTCACACCAATCATGATCCAAATCCGCGTTATAAAAAGGAAACTGAGGCTTTGTTAAACCAAATTCGTGTGGGACAAAATACAAACCATCGATTAGTTTACTTCTAAACCATCTTTCAAAATCTTGAAGTGATAGATTTTTGGGATTAATAATTTCTGCTTCGTCATAAAGTTTGTAGTTAGCAGCATCTCGATAAAGGTATTCGATGATAATTCGGTGTTTCATAAACCACAAAACAACGTAAAAAAAGATCTCCAGTCAACGGACTATAGGTAACATCCTCTGCCAAATTCTTGAAACTTGCAACTTGTGTCTTGCAACTGATTCACCAACTCACTCCACACCCGGCAGCGCCCGCGGAATGGTCAGCAGTTCGGTTTGGCGTCCATCGATATAACGTACGGTATCGCCATCGAAAAAGGCATCTTCTTCGAGCATAATACGAATCTCCTTGTTCCACTCGCTGATGGTTACCGCAGCGTTTAGCTCAATGGCATAAGCGGTATTGGCATAAAGCGGGTAGTCGCCGGCCCCGGGAACGCCGTCCTGCTGATCCCACAACCCAATGGTTGGCCCGGCAGCATGCCCGTGAAAACCCAGCGGATGGGTATAAATACTTGCTTTTAACCCCTCGGCCTTACATTGTGCGAGCGCGGCTTTTAGTATGTCGTTACCCGATAAACCGGCTTTAAAGTAGGAGGTAAAAATATCCTGCACGCGGTTGGCGGTTTTAAAGGCGGCCTTCAGATAAGGGGGTGCAGTAGTTTCGCCCGGCTGAAGCACATAAGCATGTTGCTGCGTGTCGGTATTCAGGCGCAGATAGGTAATGCCAAAATCGACATGTAAAAGATCGCCCGGCAGAATTACCTGCTCGTCGGGATTTTCGGAGAAAGCCTGCAAATGATCGAACTTTTTGGTGTCGGCACGCTGAATTTCCACCGAGGGATGAAACCAGGCGGTAAACCCCAGTTCGCGAATGCGATTACGGTACCACCACACCACATCGTTGGTAGTGGTAACACCCGGCTGAATGACTTTTTCAGAAAATCCTTTGGCAATAATCTGGTGGGCCATGCGTACAATATTGGGGTAAACGATCATTTCGGAGGGAGTACGGGTTTCGAGCCATCCAATGGCCACGTTTTCGGCACTTACCACCCGCGAGCGGTAGTTGCCGGGCAGCACCTCCATCAGCTTGTCGTACAGTGTGGATGACAGTCCGTCGGCCAGGGCAAAAGTCTCCGATTTGTTGATGCCTATTTTTGCCGGATCTTTGGCGGCGATGATCTCCGCCAGTGCTTTCCACTGATCGGGCTGCTCTTCTTTGTTCCAGATGGTTTTAAAAGTATTACCGGTGTCGTAGCGCGACACACCAAAGGTTTCCAGCGGCTTTCCGTCGCCCGGATCGTAGGCGATTAACATGGTGGTTCGGCGGGCCGATTGCCAGGTGGCGGGCAACAGTGTTTTTATCACCGGATCTTCGTTGTATTCGCGGGCCATTACCAGCCACATATCAACACCGGCCCGGCGCATTACTTCGGGCAATACGGTTTCCACGCGTTCTTCGAGCCAGGCATCAACCACTTCGGCTCGTTGTTGCATATCAAGCGTTTTGGGGAAATACGGATTTTGTGCCAATGCCGGAAAACAAAAAAGAAACAACAACAATAGCGTAAGGGCCGATTTTTGGTTTGTCATACGAACGGATTTATGAATATTATGATTAAACAGCGTTTAAATGTAGTAATTTTTGGGGATGGTAAGTAAATCCAACCACCCCGTCAGCGAATTCGTTTCTGGTATTCCATTGCAAATGTTGCATCGCTGCCACCCCACCTGAGAGGAGGGGAAACATTCGTGCTTCTGGCTTGATTTTATGCTCAAGTCATGAATGAAATAAGAAATTTCTCCTCCTTTGAGGAGGAGTGGGCTTTTGCGACAAAGGAGTAAAAGGTCGAGGTGGTGACCATTTATAATATTTTCATCTACCACCCCACCCCCGTAAACGCGGTACCCCCCTCCTTGGAGGAGGGGAAACGTTCGTGCTACATAGCCATGCAATCCGTTAAGGTTTACGCGCTTCAATAGCTATTCGAAAGGAGGAAACACATTCGACTCCGGCCTGCCCCTCGTTTGCAACGAGGGGCTAACTCACCGTCGATTGTATCGACACAAGGAAATATGTACCTTTAAACAAAAATGCCTGCAGACAATTATTTCATTGAAGACCAAAATGCGCCTTATTTCCTAACCTTTACTGTTACCGATTGGGTAGATATATTTTCACGAAAAGAATATAAACTGGAAATCGTTAATTCTCTAAATTACTGTGTTGCTAATAAAGGCCTGACTGTATATGCCTGGGTACTTATGTCTAATCATCTGCATTTGGTGTGTAGTGCACAAGAAGGCTTCAGAATTAGTGATATAATCCGGGATTTTAAAAAATTTACTTCGAAGACAATTGTAAAGCTGATTCAGGAAATACCCGAAAGCAGAAGAGACTGGTTACTCTATAGGTTTGAACTGGCAGGTAAGTTTGATAACAGAATCAAAAAATACAAATTCTGGCAGGAAACAAATCATGCCATACTTCTTGACACAACAGATAAAATAGATCAACGCATTAATTATATCCATGAAAATCCTGTAAAAGCTTTAATTGTAGCTCATCCACACGAATATTTGTTTAGTTCGGCTGTTGATTATGCCGGAGAACAAGGACTGGTTTCCGTACAAACAGACTATTAATCGATTGCTTCGTTACAAACGAAAAACCGTTTACCCCTCGTTGCAAACGAGGGGTAGTAGGAACCTTCGATATTGAATTTAAAAATGAATATTTATTTGAATGGCTGGATGATTGATGTCGGCGACATCAAACGTTTATAAAAATACCCTCCTCTGCCCCTCGTTTGTAACGAGGGGCCAATTCTCTGTCGATTGTATCGACACGATAATAGGCTATAACAGTGACACAATCGCACCAATAGTTATTTAGTTAGGCTATGGATTATGCTGGAGAATGATGCCTAGGTGCTCTGCAATCAGAAAGAAAATCAACCGCTTCGTTACAAACGAAAAAATTACTTACCCCTCGTTTCAAACGAGGGGTAGTAAAGCCGTGCAGTTCGTTAAGGTTTACGCGCTTCAATAGCTGCCGAAACGATATAATCGTGAATGGTAGTGCCGGGTGCCCATTCGCGGATAAACTCACGGCTTTCGTCTTTGGGGCTGATCTTAATGTCGGTAAAGCCGGCTTGGGTAAGCATCGTCTCCAGTTCGTCGGTGGTAGAGGCTCCCGAGATACAACTGGAATACAGGGCCATATCTTCCAATACTTTTTCGGGCAAAACGGCGGTGGCAATTACATCGGAAACGGCAATTCGCCCGCCGGGTTTTAACACGCGGAATACCTCGTTAAAAACCTTTTGTTTTTCGGGTGAGAGGTTGATCACACAATTTGATATCACCACATCTACGCTGTTATCGGCCACCGGAAGGTATTCGATCTCGCCAAGGCGGAACTCCACATTGGTATACCCGCCTTTCCGGGCATTTTCGCGTGCGGTGGAAATCATTTTCGGAGTCATGTCTACGCCAATGGCGAGGCCGGTATCTCCCAGCTGGTTGGCTGCCAAAAACACATCGAAGCCGGCACCACTGCCCAGGTCTAAAACCGTTTCGCCCTTTTTTATGGCCGCAATGGCCTGTGGATTTCCACAGCCCAGTCCCAGGTTGGCACCTTCGGGAATGTTTTGTAACTCGCTGTCGGAGTAGCCCAGTTTTGCCGATATGTGGTAAAACGATTCGGCGGATTCGGGTGCACAGCAAGTGTTTCCGTCTTCGGTTACACATCCGCAGTTGTTTGCATTATTTTCTACTACTCTGCTGTAGTTTTCGCGTACAGCTTGTCTGATCTCATCGTGATTCTTTTGCATTGTAATTGTTTTAATGTCTATTGAGTAGACGGAGAAAGAAAAAAAGGTTGCAAACATTCTGTTGTACGACTTGCATCTGCCCCTTGAATAGCTTATTCTTCAATATGATTTTTAGGGTTTTTACCTCATCCCTAAAGGGTGAAATCCTAAAAATCAATCTGGTTCCCTTTAGGGTTTAGGGTAAAACAGATTGATTTTTTTAACCACCTCCAGCCCCTCGTTTGCAACGAGGGGCCAACATCCTGTCGATTGTATCGACAACATAAAAGCTATAAGAGATTCAATCGTACCACTATTTATCTGGTTCGGCTATTGAATAGACCAAAGAAGGAGATCTGCTTGCGCTGTATTTGGAAAGAAGGTCAGATGTTTCGTTTCAAACGAAAAAATTACTTACCCCTTCCCGAAAATTCGGGACAAGCTGTTACAAACGAGGGGGAGAAAGGGATTGTCGTTTCAATGTGATTTTTAGGATTTTTTACCCCAGCCCTGAAGGGTGAAATCCTAAAAATCAATCTGGTTCCCTTTAGGGTTTAGGGTAAAACAGATTGATTTTTTTTTATCACCTCCAGCCCCTCGTTTGCAACGAGGGGCCAACATCCTGTCGATTGTATCGACAACAGGAAATATGTACTCACTTGAAACGAGTCTTACTACTTGCGTCAAAAATGAAAAGATAATCGATTGTTTCGTTACAAACGAAAAACAATGCACCCCTCGTTACAAACGAGGGGGAGAAGCAGCACTAATTATTGCACGACCTGCAATAGTTTGGATTCGACTCGTAATTCATGATATTGCCATATTTATCGGTGTAGAAAATACAGCATTCGGTGAGTTTTTGTTTGAGCAGCAGGCGGCCCCTGTGTACCCTGGTTTTTGCTGCCGAATACGAAATTCCCAGGTAAAGGGCCAGCTCTTTTTGCGACATTCCCTTTATTTCGGATAAGATCAATGCTTCGCGGTATTTTTCGGGAAGCCGGTTGATAAAGGGCGCCACCCAGCTTTCTACCTCTTCCATCACATCGTCGCTTATTTCGTCACTTTCTTCGGTCGGCAGCGAGGCGATGCTCCCCAATTTTTGTGCTTTCCGGAAATGATCGACCATGGTATTCCGGGTGATCTGAAACAACCAACTTTTTATTTTTGTACTGTCTTTTAACGACTCGATGTTGGTGAGCATCTTAAGAAAAACATTCTGAAGCAGGTCTTCTGCTGTTGCCTTGTCCGTCACACTTTTGCGTATAAAGCGCAATAGCTGATCGTAATACTCATTCCAGACAGTCTCGATGTGGATGTAATCTTTATTTTCCATTGTTGTTCATTCTATACTAAGTAGACGATCTTTTTGAAAAAGGTTGCAAAACCCGTTTTGTTCATCAAACAACAGTGAATGTTTTGGCTAATTTACGTTTTTTGGGTGAGGGTTGGGAACAACAAAATGCCACGACGTGGTAAAATCTGAATAACTGCGGGTGCAACCCGTGGAAGAATGCCCAACACGAAACAGCCACGGAGTGGTTGAATGTAAACCAATAATTGGGAAGAGTATGGTTCACCCCCTTCAGAGATGTAACGATACAGTGTTTCTTGCCCCGGGCAGCGGACTATCGTCCTCGCCCGGGGTTATGCGTATTTAATCCCGTTGGGATAATGGAGTGAAATCGTTTTGGTTGCAGTTCGTTCCAGTCCACCTTGGCGAAGAGGGAACAAAAAGGGGTATTGCACGAACGTTTTACAAAAACATCGGATCGAAAACCGCGTTGTTTACCACCTGGTGGGCAATTACAAAGAGTACGGTGAGTACAAAACCAATAAGTAAACGCCCGGCAATGCGGAGTTGGGGTTGTGCTTTCAGTACCCATAAAGCTGTACCCGCCACAAAGAGCGCGAGAAAGAGCCAATCAATAAAATGGCCGCTGTAAGCTGCCCCCAGCGCCGCCTGTGCTTCCTGAAACTCGGTGGCATCGTGCCCGCGTCCTACCACCATAAACCGAAGCGTATACATACCGGGCATGGCCAATACACCGGCCAGTACAGCCGCATCGTACCTGAATTTTTTCAGCCCATACAACACCATTATTCCAAGAGTAACCAACACAGTTCCTAAAATACCTCCCAGTGATACCTGCTGTTGTAAAGCCTCCGGTATGGTTTGTAAAATATACTCTTTTGCCGGCGTAGGAATGGCCCCGATCCCTTTTACCCAAACCGGAATACAGTGCCCCAGTTCGTGCACATAAATACTTAGAAAAATGGTCAGAAAATACACCCCCCAGAGATTTAGCTCCTTTTTAAAATCGAGTTTCATGAGATTGGTAAATGGTTAGAAATACTTGTTTTTTATTCTACCCATGAATATACCTCCGGCCCGCTGTACGCAAAATATTTTTCGACAAATGCGGGGCTTTTCGGGATGAATGGGCTGCAGGTGAAAGAGAGATTGCCAACAAGACAGCTGACAGTGAGTAGGTTTATCCCGGCACGATTGTCTTCTGTCCGCTGCTTGACATACCCCACAATAAGTGCAGACTTATTTAGTGCTTTTTTTACCGATGAGTATCAAAAACCAAAAAACGTTTATCAGGCAGATAAGCAGAAAACCATAACCCACATAGTTTTTACAGGTTCCTGTATCTTCCGGTTTCAATAATAGGGTATTAAACAATCCAACAACAAAGGTGGTAAGGATAATAATGATTTGGTTTCGCATGCGATTGTTTTTCATCGTATTGGTTTTTTTTGATCGTCTGGACTAATAAAGCCTCTATATTCTTTGGATACAAGGATTTTCCGGCTATCTCGCTCGCTGCTAAACAAGTACAGCTGACTATGGTTTTATTACACAACGGAAATCTACCGCCTGTAAGAATAAAATAAAATGGTTCTTCATTTGCCGTTTTTCTTTGTAATTTACAGCCTGTTGATAGAAACTATACACGACCTAAAACAAAAAACATGAACGAGAATCCCGGTATTTTGAAAATGATTCGGGCGCCATTCCTGAGTAGTATTATTGCGCCAATAGTAATTGGTACATTATGGAGTGTCGGCGTAAAAGAAAGTTTTGATGTGCTGAATTTTATTGTTGTACTGCTTATCGGGCTTGGCCTGCACGTGGCCACCAATGTGTATAACGATATTTACGATACACTGCAGGGCACCGACAAAGTGAATGTACACCGTAATGAATCGAGCGGAGGTTCGGGGGTGCTGCTCGACAATCCTGATCTGATGGGGAAGATGTACTTTTTGGCGCGCACAGCCCTTGTTATTGCCCTGATGGGAACCATCGCACTCACTTTCCTGATAAAAGAGGATTTGCGTATGCTACTGTGGATACTATTTCTGGTGTCGGCTTTTTTTAGCAAATATTACACAGCTCCGCCGTTTAAACTTGCTTACCGTGGCTGGGGCGAAGTGTCGGTGTGGCTGGCCTTTGGTCCCATGGCCATTCTTATAGCGGCGGTAAGTCAAAACCTGGTCTTTCATCCGCAACTGCTTTGGTTACTGCCCACCACAGGGCTCAGCACTTCGTCGATATTACTGGTCGGACAAATGATCGATCTGGACGCCGACCGGAAAGGAGGAAAACACGGAGTGGCCTCACGTTTGGGAACGCGCTTTACATCGGTTTTGTATGTATTGGTGCAGTTGGCTCTGGCCGCAAATATCGTTTTGCTGTTTACACAATATCCGGGCACTACATGGCCGCTGTTACTGGCCTTACTTCCATATATTTTGTTGTTTCCAAAAGCCGCGGGTATCGTTCTGAAGCAACATGATAACCCGGACCGGTTAAAGACCGGTGCAAAACTTACCGTGCTTATCCACCTTGTTTTCTCGGTGATGTTTATAGCTGGGTTTGTTATTTATAATTTTTTGAATTGATAAAGCTCTTTTGGGTCAATCTATAAAAACAGGAAATGCAACAGCAGGAAAAACACCAAGGCCGTAAATGATCCTCCCAGGTTTACCAGGTCGTTTGGCGTGAATGATTCAGGTTTTTGCTGCTTTTTAAAAAAAGCTGACTGATGGAGTTTCTCCTCAACAAAAGCCCCTAAAAAGGTATCGGCAAAACAGGCCAGAAATGCTGACAAGGTTAGTATTCCAATGCCGGCCGGGTTCCACATATCAAAAAACAAATAATAACCCCCTGCTGACACCAGGAAAGCTCCAGCCAGTGCCGCCATAGTTCCTCCAAAAGAAATACCACCTGTTACGCCTGCTTTGTGCATCTTCCAATCGGCCACCGAAAAACTTCTTTTATTAAAAAGCGGTCCCGCCTCGCTGGCCCATGTGTCGGCAGTAACGGCGGCAACGCTCGCAATAAAAAAGAAAATAAACAGCTCATTCGTTGTTACAAGATACAACACCGAACTCAGCAGTGCCCATAAAATATTGGCCATTACCTGCCAACTATTTCTTCCGCCCGATGGCCTGTTCTTCCTTTTGCGCATTGGATTTATAAGGGTAAAAATCACCGAACTCACGAAGAAAAACAATACCGGCAGCAACCAGTTCCATCCGGCAATAACCAGCAAATAAAATCCCAGAGCTCCGGCTGCCAAACTTCCGTAGCGGGTGAGCAGTTTTAATGAATTCAGCAGGTAGCTACCCACAAATACTACCGCCAATACCACACTTACAAAAAGAAAATCGGGCTGTTGGGTGTGCTGAAATATAAAGAACAATGCCAGTCCGACGGGTATCGATAAATTGTCGGAGCCGCGCCACGAAACAAGTTCAAAACAGGCGGCAAGCAAAAGTAATGCAACAACAAAATACACATTGGCGAATAGAGCCTGAGGCAAAAAAACGGCAAACACAAACAGGTTCGCAAACGAATAAGCCATTAGCCCGTACAGGCTTTTTTTATCCTGGCCTATCCGGAACAGGATATTCCCGGTACCGATTCTTCCGAAAAGGTTGGCCAGCGGATCGGAAAGTGTCAACACCATTAGTGCAGTTTGGAAATAATAGACAGGCAAACCGCCCAATAACAGGAACGACAGCAGTATACCCAGCGGATAAAACAGGGTACCCAGGCTCTTGTTATCGGTTTTATGAACAAGCTGCAGCCACTTATGCCGGAACGTGGCAAACGAAAAAACAGAACCGGCAATAATCAGGATCAACAAAAGCTGGCGAGTTATGGTGAAGGTCAAAAACAGAATTAGCAGCCCGGTTACCAGATGTACCAGTTTTCTGACCGTTAAAGCTTTTCTTCTTTTTGTCAGGGAAGTGGTCTTATTTCCTTCATGAATTTCGGTTTCCAATGCGTTTGTTTAAGCTTTAAGTATCCCCTGTATGGTTTATTTTCTAAATATAAGGAAGATCGTTGGAACTGAATTCTACCATCTCAGATTTCTGTTTGTGCCTGGTTTGTTGCCTTTTCAATCTTCCAGGGTAATTTCTTTTATTTTTCCGGCTACTTCGAGGGCAGCATTGCGACCGGTATCGTTTAAGATAACTTTTCCGCTTTTTTTATCCGTGAGGGTAATGTCGAGTTCAGCGGTCATACTTTCGCTGATGCGTCCGTCCATAAAACCGGCTATTGGTGAAGCCAATTCGGTTGCCAAATGGCGGTGTGCCACTACTTCGAGGCGGTATTTTTTGTTTTCCATCAGCAATTCCACCTGCTTTTTGTCGGCCAGCGAGCGCAACAGTTTGGTGCTGTTATAGGTCGTAAACTGATAAAGCTTTCCGTTGACATACAAACCGGCAATAAAGCCCACAAAGGAACTTCGCAACCACGGAATTTTTGCCACCGAAGCTTTAAAGGAAATTCCGGGTTGGGCGAAGTGGTTCGACTGCATCCAGAAATACGCCGATGGAAAAGAATGTCCCCAGTCTTTTTCGATATAACCGCGTCCGCCGCTAAAATCGATCGTTCGCCCAAAAACGTTTAATATGCCCTCCAACTCGTGATCCATACTTACAATACCGTGGTAGCACTCCATAAAAGGCACAAAAGTATAGGGCCCCATTATCCCAGGCGAATACCACTTATTGGGCCAGGGAACCGTGTTTTTAAACTGCAGTGTTCCGGAATAGTTGTTGAGTGCCAGCTGCATGCTGTTGCCTGTAAATTTACTCCCGTCGACACCAACAGAGAAGGAACCGGATTCGGCAGTAAAAGCTTCGGCAGGGAACTGAATGTATTCTGCTGTTTGCACCTTTCCGTCGAGCACCTGTATAAAGGCATGTTGATTACCCTGATCGTCCATGGCGATACCGGGGATAAAGGCAAAAGCCTCCTTCCCTCCCGCCGACACAATTTTATAGTACCAGCCTTCGAAATATCGTTTGCTGCGCCCCCAGCCGTGGTAACGTTCGGGGTGAAACAATGCTTTTATTTGTTTTATTGGATGCATAGTTGGATTCGTATTCCGCTTGTCAGCCTCCGGTATTCTACTCTTGTAAGAGCTCAATTTTATCGATGGTTAAACGAAAGGCTTCTTCCTTTTTATTGCCGATTAACAGGGCGAATTCTTCAATTTTCCCTCCCGCAAAATTGGGCAAATCAAGGGTTCGGCCCCGAAATGAAGGGTACATATCGCTTAATGGTACCTTGATATCCTGCCAGTCGCCATTGGTGGAAAAATAGGCAATGTATGAGTAGTAGTCGTCAGCCCGGTTTTTAATGCGTACCTGGTAACGTTTTCCATCGCCTTTCACCCGCAACGAAAGAAAGTTATAGCCGGTGGTTTCAACAGCCGGAAAGCGGTAGTGCACCGATGAAAATCCTCCATTGTTTTCGAGCGATACCTGTCCCTGAAAAACGGCATTGCCTTCTGGGTTAATTTCAAAAGAACAGGTAGAACGCCCACCCATTACATCATCATTAACGGTGTACCAGCCATCAAGTGTGGCAGTTTTTGTAAAATCGTACAATACCATGGTGTTCATTTGTAAAAAAGCGATTAGGATGAATACTAACATTTTGTTGGGATTTCTGTTACGGACACCGGCTACATTCAACGCCCGTAAACCATTTGTTATCCTTACTAAGGTAGTGAAAAATTGGGAAGATGGAATGAGATTAATTCGGTCTAACTCTGCCCCTCGTTTGCAACATGGGCTAACTCACCGTCGATTGTATCGACACCTGAAAATATATACTCAGCTGGTAAGTTAGACCACGCGAAAGGATTCGCGCGGCAGCGATGGAAAGAAATCATTTCAAGAAGAATATCGGGCGTTTTTGAAAGCCTTCGATATTGAATTTAAAAATGAATATTTATATGAATGGTTGGATGATTGATGTCGGCGACATCAAACGTTTATAGAAAATACCCCGGTGAAGAGATGCGACTCCGACTGGAGTCGTACCTTCATGCCATCCATATTTTCTATAAACGTTTAAATCCTCCGGATTTGATTTTGTGGTTACAAACCTAACTTTCCTTCAACTGCACACAAACAAGCTTCTCATTGTCGCGGGCCAATAGTTTTCCGTTGGCATAGGCCATTGGCGACCAGGCTTGCGAACCTTTCATGGTAAAAAACGAGGCTTTGCCCACTTCTTTGTAGCCTTCGGGTGTGGGCTCGATCAGGTGCAGATCGCCGTTTTTACCGTTTTGGTTAATGATCATTCCGTCAATCATGATAATGGCTCCCAACTCGAAACCCGGTGCTGATTTTTCAGGCCAGCAGCTTTCGCCCTGCCAGTTTAAACACGACATTTCATTTACACGGTGGTTGTTGTTCAGGTAAATATGCTCGCCGATCACCACCGGAGGATGCATTTTACATCCGGCCTCTTCGGTGCGGAAAAGTTCGTTAAAGCTGAATGTTTCATCCTCCTTATTTACTTGCAGCATTATAGTTACCGGATCGTACGCGTCTTTGTAAGCACACGAGGTGAGCAGCAAATGGGTATCGTCAACCGCTACCGGAGGCGCAATACAGGCAAACGAATCGAAGCCTTTATAGCTCCACAGTTCTTTACCGGTTTGTACTTCGAAAGACACTACCTCATCAGTAGTAAATCCATCGCCTTTTACACACGAGCTGGTCATAATCACCTGCTCAACACCACCATAGTTGCCCAAAATCGGTGACACATGAAAACGGTAGCCTGTTAAACGTCGGCTTTCCCAAACCACCTCGCCACTGAGTTTATTGTAAGCCACCACCCCGGCTTTTTCGCCTTGCGGAGCTACAATTACCAAATCGCCGGTAACAATTGGTGATGCCGAAAATCCCCAGTTGTCGAGTTCGCCACCATAATCGGCCAGCAGGTTATGCGACCAAACGGATTGTTGTGTTTTTTTGTCGATACAATGAAAGTGTCCGTGCGGACCAACACTCCACACATAGTTATCGTCAACCACCGGTACTGCGCGCGAACCCGGGTAAGGCAATTCGCCCTCGGCTTTGTAGGTGAAGTTCCATTTTTCGGTTCCTGTTTCCAGATCGATGCAGCGTAACACATCGCTTTCACCTTTAATGCGGTCGAGGACAAACACCTCGTTGTTATACACAGCAGCTCCGCCATAACCGGGTCCCAGCGGGAATTCCCAGGCTTTATCCGGGCCATTCTCGGGCCACTGGCGCAGTATTCCTGCATCAGTGATTGTGGCATTTCTGTCAGGGCCAAGGTATTGCGGCCAGTTGTTTCCTTTTTGCTGCGAACAGCTTACTAAAATAAATGTAAATACGGCTAGAAGTAGTCGATTCTTCATGATGAGATTTTAAAATGGTTTTTCTCAAAAATAACAAAAAAGTTGCTGGCGATCATGGATGTGAGGTTAATGGGTTGTTAAGGAAAATTGCTTCGTCGTCACTCCTCGCAATGACAGGGATTCACGTTTAAGTAGGTAGCGGACAATGAACATGTTCATCCCTGCACGATTCTATCCTGTCCGCTGCTACATATACACCAACGAGTTAGTCATTGCGATCCCGATGAGTAAAACGAATCGGGAGAAGCAATCTGATGCTTAAAATCATATCAAAAAGGTGTCCGGTTTGGCGCTTGGCAAAGAAACAATCTACACCAAACTCACTTCCTACTTCAGAATCACATTAAAAAACGCAACAACATCGTCTTTTACTTCCTGTGGGTGTTCATGCCCGATGGTTTCGTAAAGCCTGATGTCGGCATTTACACGTGATTCCTTATACATCCGGCTACACGTTTTCCATCTTTTGGGCAGCATCTGTTCCCCCAAAAGTTTGAAGATCTGTTCCCGTTCCGCTTGCGAAAAAGCATCGTCGTAGGGCACGGCATCATTATCGTCGAGCTGCCCCATAAAATAAAACTGTGGTGTATTTATAAAGGTTTCTTTCTGAAAAGCACTACCTGTTAATTCTTTCATGTCGTTGGTGCCAATCGGATAGTTTAGCATTTCCTCACCCAGGCTATTTTCGGGAAGCATTAACAAGCCATTGAGTCCTCCGGCGGCCACTGCACGAACACGATCGGGATGAAGCAGGGTAAAACGGTTGGCAAACGTTCCTGAGGCAGAAAATCCGCTTAGCAAAAACTGATCGTGCGACGGAATTCCTTTATCGGTTAGCAGGTTTTGTGCGTGTTTATACATTTCGATAAGCTGCAGATCAATTCGTTTTAAGGGCTGTTCCTCCTGCAACATCACATCGCGGTCGAGGGCATGCGTATAAATCTTCCAGTTTGTTTTTGAGCGGGGAAACACCGGAACCAGAAGCGGACAGTTGAGCTTTCGGGCTACATAATTTCCCAGGTAGAAGTCTTTCGTTGCGGTACGTTTGGCCTTTTCAATATGATTTTGCAGATCATCGTCGGCAAATCCCGAATTATTGGGTTCTATTAACACAAAAGCCTTTTCATCCGTTGATACCCCCTTCGGTATAAACAGGAAATAAGGGTATTGAAAAGCATCTGTTTCTTTGGGCTCGATAAAAAGAAGTTCTCCGCCGGGATTACTGCATCCGGCAATAAAACCCAACAATACAAAGTAAAGTAGGCGTTTCAGCATGGTTTGTATTCGTTAAAAAGTAAGCTTATTCGTCTTAGTAATTCTGGTTTTATTACGTGAATTTACACCACTTTTTTCACTCCCGGCACTTGCCGGATGAGCCAGGCCAGTGCAAAACAAACCACCAAGGCCAGCGGTGCCAGCACTATTAACTTAAGCAATTGATTGATGTTTTGCCACCCCACAAAAAGGGCACTTAATGCCACAATTATGGGTGCATGAAAAATAAAAACACCGTATGCACTGCCGGAAAGTTGCTGCGCCAAAATACCTTGTTTATTGAAATATCTTTTTGCCAGGCCAAACAGTCCGATGATCATGGCCACACAAACCAATTGCTCCCAAATGGCCCAGACAAAACTCTGCCAGGTTGCACCTCCCACAAAAGCCTCAATACCTTTTTCCTTTCCACCAACATACAGCACTACAGGCAGCGCTACCCAGATCATTACCTGCGCAAAAATAAACCAGCGTTTGGCACTTTTAAAGCTAATGGCTTCGAGCCAGTTATTGTTGTAGGCGATAACCCCAAAAACCAGCATAACAATGTACTGCACAAAAAACGGAAACTGTAAATTGGTATAAGGCATGCTCCATCCCACCGGCAGCCACAGCCGGATAATATACTGGCTTAAGCCAACAATAAATGCTCCCAACACCAACATTCCGGTACCGGGAAAACTCATTTTGATGTTCCATTTCAGCTTACTGAATGGTAGGTAAAGCAGGGTGAATATAAAAAGGGTTTCAACAAACCACAGGGGACCAAAACCCCAGGCACGCGGATTGGTGAGATAATCAGTAAAAGTTATAGCATGGTGGTTGATAAAATAATCGCGAATAAAATTGGTTAACGGATTCAGGAAAAAATAAAAAACCACCAAAGGAATTCCCAGGCGTACCAGGCGGTCTTTTAAAAACCGGCCCGTTGTTTTTCGTTTTATGGAGGCGGCAGTAAAATAGGCCGATATAAAAAAGAACATACCCATAAAAAAGGCCTGGTTGGTAATATTAAACATGGCCTGAAGTATCATTTCCGGCATACCGGCTTCTGATTCGTTGTAGTACCAGTCGCCCGGCGCTCCGTAGGTGATGTTAAAATGTAACAATACAACCAAACAGATTAGAAAAATGCGAAGGTTATCGATGTAAAATAAGCGAGATGTTGATGACATGGCAGTGGTAGTTTTTAGTCTGTTAACTTCATTTTGGCTTTAACGGAATCCTCATTAAACAAGTTTCCCATAATTCTTTGCAAAAATTACACGTATCATCGGTTTTACGAAATGATTTCGATAAACAACTACGAATGAAGGACTAACGATGAAGGATTAACGATGAAGGATTAATGGAAATGGCATTAAATGTTTTAGAAGAAGGTAAACTGACCACAAAACACATTGATAACCAATTCAATCTGATTTCGTAAAGACAAGAGTAAATCAAAAAAATTAACCAAATGAAAACAACAGGAATTATTATTTGTCTTTTCCTTTTTATGGGAATTGTTTCGCTACAGGCACAAGAGGCACCTGCTATGCCCGAGAACTTTTTAGTATTTGAAGAGTTTGTACAACCTGCCAATTCTGAGGCCTTTAATAAAGTGCAGCAAGAAGCGATTGATCTGTGGAAAGAACTTGAATTTGACTTGACGTTTTTCACCTACTCGACAGATGTAAGTTCGTATTATTGGGTAATACCTATTCAAAATTTTGCGGCCATCGATCAGTTATATGCAAAAATAGGTGAGTTAACCACAAAAATGAAAGATAGCGGATTCGACGCCGTCAAAAAATTCCGCGACCTGTCAACTACCCGCGAAACGATTATTCATTGGAATAAAGATCTTTCGTATCACCCGAACGGTAATGTTGGACAAACCAAAGAGAACAGGTATTGCGAATGGACCTTTTTCTATTTAAAAGCCGGTCATGAAAAAGAAATGGCAGACGCTATAAAACAATACATTGACTTTTTCGATAGCATAGACGAGACCTGGGAATGGGACGTCTATACCGTTTCCATGGGCTACGACTCGCCATGCTGGATTTTGATGGACCGGTCGGAAAATTCGCTGGCATTGAAAAAATTAGAATCATCACTTCAGGAAAAATATGGAGAGACATTTGGCAAGTTATGGAAAAACATACAACCACATCTGAGGAAAATGGATGTGGTAACGGGTTGGTTCCTTCCCGACTGGTCGATGAATTTTGAGCAATAAAAGTTACATTGGGTTCTACAACGAAACGATAAGAACTGAGGCCGGGGCTGTAAAAAAGAACATACAGCCCCGGCCGTTAAGTTTATCTCCAATCTCTTTCAAAAATTTATATAATGCTTATCTTCATGGCATTATGCCTTCAATAAAAACAAAGACACCACTTTTGGGAGGTGGTTATTACCATCTGTTTAACCGTGGAATCAATCGGGAAAAGATCTTTTTCACAACTCCAAATTATCATTATTTCCTCTTGCTTATTGAAAGATACCTAATGCACTATATGGATATTCTTGCATACTGCTTGTTGCCCAACCATTTTCACCTAATAGTAAAAATTAAAGATGAGGTAGAGGCCGGGGCTGTATCTGAATCGAAAATACAGCCCCGGCCTTTACTTCAAAATGAAGAGGAGATTGGGAAACTTGCCAGTAAACAACTAGGACGATTATTTACAAGCTATGCAATGGCTATAAATAAACAGGAAAACAGAGTTAGTAACCTATTTGACCCAAAATTCAAAAGATTAGAAATTGACCAACATGAATACTTGGAATATTTGATATTTTATACTCATTATAATCCTGAAAAACATGGCCTTTCCAATAATTTCAAAACCTATTTCTTCAGTTCCTATAATGCTTTATCCGGTCAAAAAAAGACAAAACTTAATCGGAAGTTAGTATGGGAAATTTATGGCGGTCAGGAAGAATTTCTGGATTTCCACAATGGAATGCATAGTGAAGTGAAGCAAGTTATTATTGAATAGATTGAATCTCTATATACCGGGGCTGTATTGATTTAAAATACACAGTCCCGGCCTTTTTATTTAATTTTTTACTACAGCGTTTCTTCATCTGAAGCAGGCTCCTATTTCTATCCGATTTTAATGTAAGAGTATACGATTACAAGTAAGCCAGGATGTGAAACCATATCGTTTAAATCGCAGTAAATAAATATGTAACGGACAGCAAGATTAGGCTGCTCATGGAGTGGCCTAAACTTTCGTCGATAAATTGTAAGCCATGGAACTATTGAAAAAGAATGTAAACAAGCGAAAGGAGATTCTGGGCGGGGAAATTGCCGATATTCTGAAAAACCATGCAGATACTACGATTGGAGAAATTAAAGTAAAACAGTTGCTGGGTGGCATGCGGGGAATGACTTCACTGGTGTGTAATACATCTTTTGTTGATCCTTACAAAGGATTGTTTATCAGCGAATATTCAATTCCGGAATTTGAAGACCGGCTTCCTGAAGAAATATTTTATTTGCTCTGTGCCGGAAAATTTCCCGATGACGATGAAATGTCCGAATTGCGGGAAGAAATCAACGCCAGATCGAAACTTCCGAAGTTTATGTGGTCGTTTATTAGCAGTTTGCCAAAAAAAATGCACCCCATGACCCTATTTAGCATGTGTATTCTGGCCATGGAAGGGCGGTCGGTATTTAAACAAAACTACGGCACACTGGAAATGACCAAAGCGCAATACTGGGAATATACCCTTGAAGATTCGTTGAATCTTTTATCAAAACTACCAACAATTGCCGCTGCTATTTATCGTATTCATTTGTTGGGAAAGCAGCCAATAGATTACAGCCCGAGGCTCGACTGGAGCAACAACCTTGCTCAAATGTTAGGTGTAAATTCCGAGCGCTCATTTTCGGAGCTGTTAAGGCTCTATTTGGTTTTGCACTGCGACCACGAGGGCGGAAACGTAAGTGCCTTTACCTCGAGGGTAGTGAACTCTGCACTTTCAAATATTTATTATGCAGCATCGGCCGGACTTAACGGACTGGCCGGACCATTACACGGACTGGCAAACCAGGTATGTCTGCAGTTTATTCAGGGTATTCACGCTCAATTGGGTGATTCGCCAACAACCGATGATATTACTGCCTACATCAATAACGAACTGGAAAACGGAAGAGTTATACCGGGATACGGACATGCTGTGCTTCGGATTACCGATCCGCGCTTCTCAGCATTTATGGAATTTGGAAATAAGTACTGCCCCAATTCTGCTTACCTGCAAACCGTAAAAAAACTATACTATGTGGTACCCAACATTTTAAAAGATTATAAAGGAGGAAAAGTAGCCAATCCATATCCCAACGTAGATGCTATTTCCGGTTCGCTGCTTTATCATTACGGAATTAAAAAATACAGTTTTTATACCGTATTATTCGGCCTTTCCCGGGTTCTTGGATTTTGTGCCCAAAGTGTTCTTGCCCTGGGATTGAATCAACCAATTATACGGCCTAAAAGTGTGACCAATAAATGGTTGAAAGATACGCTTGAAAAACAAGAATAGTGTTAACTAGAAATGATAACTCTCAACACTTTATACCTTTCACTTGTTTACAATGGCAGGAAAGGTTCAGGGACAACAGATGTATCAACAACAATGTATAAAAGTGACAATTAGTTCGTTAATAAAATTAAAATATAAGAGATGAAGAAAAACATGGGAATCGTTGACAGGGTTTTAAGAATTATTGTGGCCGCAGTGCTTGCTGTACTCTATTTTACAGGAACTGTAAGTGGAACGCTGGGAATCATTTTACTGGTGGTTGCAATCGTCTTTTTACTGACCAGTATTTTTAGTGTTTGTCCAATGTATTTGCCACTTGGGTTAAAAACAAATAAGGACAATTAACAACAGATTTGCCTCTTTTTTTCTGCCGATTATAGATATAATCATCTTCTATTCCATTAAAATCTAAAATTGAGGCCTATGAAAACAAATTTTACTTTACACAGAAAACTTAGCGGATTATTAGTAATTCTTGTGCTAATTTCGGCCGCAGTGAGCAACGCACAAACCACTCACGTTGTGCAGGTTACCAGCAATGTTTTTACTCCCAGTGAACTAACCATAAATGTTGGCGATGTTGTTGAATGGAAAAATACCGAGGGCTCGCACAATGTAAATGGCACTACATCCACGTATCCCGACAATCCGGAATCGTTTGGAAACTCAGTCGGAACGGGCTGGACCTTTTCGCATACTTTTACTATTGCCGGAACATACAATTACCAATGCGATCCGCATGCAGGACAGGGAATGCATGGTACAATAGTAGTACAATCGGCAAACAACACCGGCAAACATATGCTAACCGTTCAATTCTCGGGCATGAATCCACATGTTGGGCAAATGCTTTACTTATCGGTAGTTGAAAAGGATTCAGGGAAAGAGGTTGCCAGAACCACAGAAACTATAAGTGCTGAATTTCAGGTACAGGTTTCAGGGTTGGAGACAGATCATTCGTACTTTGTAAATTTCTTTGCCGACCACAATGGAAACGGTGCTTATGATGCTCCGCCAACCGACCACGCCTACCAAATGGAGCTGAACAATGTAACGGGCGATGCCACGCTTAACTTTGCCCACAATACAAACTTTACCGACATTATGTGGCAAAATAAACTTACGGTGCAGTTCTCGGGAATGAATCCTCACGAGAGCCAAAGTCTTCATCTTTGGGTAATCGATAAAAGTGACGGCACAGAGTTATACAAAACCGAAGTTACAGTTGAAGCCGATTTTGAAATTGTGGCATACGGAATTGAAACAGGCCAGTCGTATACCATTGATTTTTATGCCGACCACAACAGCAGCGGTAGTTATGACGCTCCTCCAACCGACCACGCCTGGCGTTTGGAGCTCAATGAGGTACTTGGCGATACCGTTCTGAATTTCAGTCACAATACAAATTTCACCGACATTTTTAATGTAACCAGTGTTAGTGATCTGCAACCTAATTCTTTCACCATGTATCCGAATCCTGCAAGCGATAAAGTTACGCTTGAGTTCGATGGTTTAAATAATAACGTTTTGGTTCGCACGGTTGATATCAGTGGAAAAACACGCTCGGTTCGCCAAACAAATATGGGTAACAGAACTGAACTTGATATTTCTGACTTACCTCAAGGATTGTACTTTGTTCACGTACAGGATGGCGACGAATTGCAAATCAGAAAATTAATTAAACGCTAAACGAATAATATGAAAAGAATTAGTTTGTTTTTACTGCTTCATGTAATTCTTACGTGTGCAGTTTCGGGACAGGAAGAAGAAAATGTGATTGAAAATGCTTTCCAGGGAACGCGTATTGTAAATGGTCAATCGGCCAACCTTGCGGGCGACGGTGAATTACGACTGCTCATCCAACACCGTTTTGGCGACATCAGCGGCGGCCTTTACGAATTATTTGGCCTTGATGATGCCTCAATGCGACTGGGTTTTGAGTATGGCTTTGGCGATAACTTTAACCTTGGCGTGGGGCGTAGTACCTGGTTAAAAACTTACGACGCTTTTGCGAAATACCGGCTTGTTCAGCAAAAGAGCGATTTTCCTTTTTCGGCTGTGTTAAGCGTTGGAAGTTCTATACCTACAATTCGCGATTATTTCCCTGAAGCTTCAGATAACTTTTCGGATAAATTGTCGTGGAATGCACAACTTCATCTCTCAAAAACCATGGGCATATTTGCCTTGCAGCTTTCGCCGGGCTTTTTAGAAACCGGGTATCTGTATGATGTTGGGGAAAACCTTTCGGTATTTACACTCGGAACGGCAGCTTCGGTTCGAATCTCTAAAAAAGTATCTGCAAACCTGGAATACCTGGCTCCGTTCAATTCAGATATTATGGGAGACAATGCGCTTTCGTTTGGTGTTGACCTCGACACCGGAGGACACCTGTTTCAACTGGTTTTATCGAACAACAACAGGATGTTTCACCAGGCTGTTTATACGAACAGTACCGGTAGTTGGGGCGATGGAAACCTGTATTTTGGTTTTAACCTGATTCGCGAATTCAAATTGAAATACGATCCGGGGTGGACAGAATAGAACTAAAAAAAGACGCCTGAAGCGGAAATTTCTTCATGCGTCTTTTTTTGTTGGAATATATCCCTTAATCATCGTCATGACCGTCGTGATCATCATCATAACCATCATGCTCTTCGTCATCGTCGTGATGATTGTGTTTGTAATGTGTACGGTGATCGTGCTCCAGGTTACCAACAATCGTTTGATAAATTCCGGTATTGTGATCAGATGATATCAGCAACACACCATCTACCAACTCTGCATTATCAAGATCGGCCACATCCACATCGGCCATCAGTTCATCCAAATAAAGCTGAATGATCGAGGTAAAATCGATTTCCTCTTCGGTGACTTCCACGTTTTCTTTTTCGGTTTTAAAATATACATCGTGATTCACCATCACTACAATTGACGTCGTTCCGGTGTCGTTGGTATAAGTTCCTGCAAGGTAGAACACGGGGTTGTCGCCGGCATTTTCCTGTAATCCACTTACTTTTAGTTCAATTTCGTCGTAATACCCCGGCTGAAGCACAAAGTTACCCATGGTAAGTTCGTTGTTCAGCAAGTCAACCATTTGGGGGCCGTACCATTTGTATTCAATTTCAATCGAGTCTTCGCCGGTAACCACACTTTTTAACTCCGCCTCGAACTTAATGCTGGAAACCACCAGGTGTGCCGAATCCCAGGCAATGGATTCAGCGTCTATTGTTACAGATTTCATTGAAGCCTGAACCGGTAAACTAAATTCTGTATTTAGTGCTTCAATACGCACACCAAATAACGATTCGCCGTCGTTAATCATATCCCCATCGTCGCTGCAGGATACAAAAATGGCCGTCATCAGGGCCAATGCAACTAAGAATTTTTTTTCTGTTTTCATAAGTAGTAATTTTATTATGACCGTTGTGTACATACAAAACGTAAACCTTCTTAATATATTTTAAGACCTTTTAGTTTCTTTTTGTTTGCCGGACGGTGAAAAATTTTCCTGCTTACAATTTTAGTAGCTCAAATTAATTCGTAGCCCTGCAAGAAAATGCTCAGAATCTTCGGAGCGCCAGGTTTTAATCCACTGCACATGAGGCGAAATAAATACCCACCGATTGAGTTGGGTACTGAAATAGAATTCGGTCATTTGCTCGGGTTGCTCGTATGTTGTTATTTGCGTTTCGGCATAAGCCAGCCCTATTTTGAGCTCACGATTCATAATATGCTGCCGAAATCCAATACCTCCACTCCAGGCATTTTTTATGCCTTGCCATTGGGCCAGTTCCTTACTGTTGGAACCATAACGCCCAAAAATGGTGAAGTGATTGGCAATCAACTGGTCGAAAGAAATACCAAATCCCCGACTGTCGCCGGCCAAAGGTTGTTCATGACCGAACACTCTGAAATTGGCCTCCCATCCGCTTTCTGCGAAAAGTTTAATACCTGTTTCCAATAGTTTCAGGTGATTTTTCATAATATTCTCTTCCTGCGGATTAGCCATAAAATGCCCGTATTGAATGTAAAAACGTTTTACGAATGTGGTGCGAAAACGAATTCCCGGACTGTTGACTCCCACCGGCAAAACCGGGTTATTAACAAACACTCCGCTGATAAATTGTGAGGTTTCATCGTTGGCATGCAGGTTATTATCGAAATAGTTTGTTGGATCCAGCTTCCCAAAAGTAACAGTGAAAATATCTTTCAACATTTTAAATTCGGTCCAGGCTTCCAATACGATGAGGTTCTCGCCTATACCATCGCCACCACCCGCATCGGCATTCAACACCGAAACATTGGGAATAAGAGCATCCGGGCCTTGTCCACCTCCGGCTTCCAGGTCGAAAAACAACAGTGCCGACGGCCCAAAACTTACAAAAGCAAAAATATCAAATGTGCCAACCCCTTTCCATACCGTTTCATTTTCAAGCGGTGCTTGTAACGATGCTGTTGCCACTCCGCTAAACTGCAGCTTGCCGGGTTCTTCCAGTATAGATTTTAACAGTGCATCCACCTGCTGCCTCCGCGAACGTTTGATTTCAGGAATCCGGTCGAGATCGCTTTCCTGAAACAAACCTAAAAACTGGTCAACCAGGGTAGTGTCGGTATGTGTGGTATCCTGTTGCACAAATGTCGCACCGGCAAGCAAAGGCGAGGTGAAAAACAGGAAAATAAAAGTGGTTAGAATGTAAAATTTCTGCATCAGCAACATATTTTCTGATGAATAATACCGATTAGAAATCGAACTGAACCCTTGCTTCATTTATTCCCAAAGATTCTTCTCTTTACTATCGACATTAACCATTGTAATCTCAGATTTTCGCTTTAGGCTCACTCTGAAAACAATTGGTATAATTTAAGGAATTATTGCCGGAGTGCAAAACGGATTGTTACCTGGAAGATTTCGGTTCTTAACACAATCTATCCCGGAAAGATCTCCTCAAAAGCCTTTGTTCGGTAATCAAAAATCTCCTCCAGTTTTTTGCGAATAACCAATGCGTTGGCAATTTGCCCCAGAACACCCAATGGCGGGCTGTAGCTCACAATGTCTTTCATTAACACACCGTCCTTAACTGCCTCAATATGATGTTCGTGATGCCAGAGTTTATATGGCCCAACACGTTGCTCATCAACAAAATATTTTTGGGGCACTACATGCGTTATTTCGGTTACCCAGGTAGTAGGAATTCCCAATAATGGCCGCACGGTGTAGGCAATGATCATACCTTCGTATGCTTCATCGGGCAAATCGGGTGTACGAATATCAAAACCCATGTAAGACGGTGTAATACGTTTCAGATTGTGCGGCCTGGATATAAAATCCCACACCTCGCTGAAGCTGCTTTTTATAAATTGTTCGCGTTTAAATTGATAGAATGCCATCTCTTTAACTGTTTTCTTTTTGTTTTACTTCTATTAATGCTGAAGTATCGTATCCCCGATCTGCAATTCGCTTCAACAAATCGTTGTACACTGCAGGTGCCATTTGTGGAGTACGGCTTAATATCCACAAATATTTATCTGAACTACTGCCAATCACGGCCCACTGGTAATCCTCATCCAGCTCCAGCACATAATAATCGCCATAGAATATCCAGAAAAAGGAGACCTTTAGTTTAGCCGGTTCATTTTCCGGATCCGGAATTTTGGCTTTTCCTATCGCTTCGGAATATTCACCATCAAGCGTATTTTCGTAACCGCTGTTTACTACTTTTATTTTGCCGTCGGGGCGCAAAGTGTAATTAGCTGTAACGCCCACCATTCCCCGCTCAAAGCGATGATCGTAACGGGCAATTTCGTACCATGTTCCCAGGTACTTTTCGAGGTCCAGTTCCTTCACCACACTATTGTCTATCATTTGCTTTTGCCCTGAACAGCCGGTAAATAACCCGCTTATTATAAAGCTAAGCAGAATTAGCGAAACATAACAGCTATGTTGAACTATTGTTTTTTTATTCATTTTTTGTTTAATCATATACATCAAAACAATAGACAAAGTGTTTGGTTCGTGAATAGGGTAACTATTCTCTTTTGGGGATTACTTAGGCCATTCTTCCCCTACCCGTCAGCCGACGGGAGCTCCCCTTGCAAGGGGCGCATGCTCTGAGCCGGACCTGTAAAATAATCTGCTAAAGCTTTTCAAAGCTGTTTCCCCTTCCGAGGGGAAATGGCCACAGCCAAAGGGGTAAAGAATCTGGTTCTACCCCATCCTGTTAGAGCTTCATTATTCCCAAAATTAAAAGCCCTTGTTTGCTGATATTGAATTTTTTATATCTTCGCGGCATATTAACCACGTGTTCTTGATAACCACGTAAAAAACAAGAGAAATGAAGAATAAAGTATCCGTTCTGTTTATGCTTGCAGGTATTCTTTTCGCCACCTGCTTATTGATTTCCAACATTCTTGCTTCAAAAATTATGATGATCGGTCCGTGGTC
>JGI12573J12842_1000255_pt1 | contig 32006 bp, 27 predicted proteins | sample TtanPargueraPR_7_FD_12842 | JGI IMG/M metagenome (IMG submission 12842)
AGTCGCTTCTGGTGCCTGTTGCCGCTGGTGCCTGCCGCCGAGCCGGCACAGCAAGCCGCCCCGGGCCGGCTCGAGCCCGGCTGGCCGCAGGGGGCGCGACTGCTGGTGGTGGAGGATAACCCGGTCAACCAGCGGGTCGCCCAGGCGATGCTCGAGCGGCTGGGCTGCCGAGTCAGCCTTACCGATTCCGGAGAGGAGGCGCTGGCCCTGACCCGGCGCCACTCCTTCGACCTGATCTTCATGGATGTGCAGATGCCCGACATGGATGGCCTGGAGGTGACCCGCCGGCTGCGCCAGCGTCACGGTTGGCCGGCCACGGTGCCCATCGTGGCCATGACTGCCGGCGGGCCCGGCGGCGAGAGGGCACGCTGCCTGGCCGCGGGGATGAATGGCTACCTCACCAAGCCGCTGCTCCAGGAGGCCCTGCTGGAGGTGCTGCGCCGTCATCTTGGCGGCAGTGCCATGGCGCCCACCCTCGCCATGAGCCAGCAGACACTGGCCGATCCGCTGATCCTGAATTCGCTGCGCGACTCCCTTGGCGAACAGGGAATGGCGTCGATGGTGGCGCTCTATCGCGACCAGGCCGAGGCGCATCTCGCCCAGCTCACAAGGGCCCTCGAGGCGGGCGATGCCGGGCGGCTGCGACATGCGGCACACCAGTTGAAGGGAGAGTCCGGGAGCCTGGGGGCGGTGAAGGTGGCGGGGCTGGCCGCGCGGCTCGAGCGGCTGGCTGTCGAGGAGCAGCTCGCGGCGGCGGGTCCCGTCCTCGAGGAGTTGCACGCCTGCATTGCCACCACCCTGGCCTCCCTGACCCGCTGGGTACAAGGCTCCGCGGACTGACTCCCCGGGCATTGTGGCCGTGCCGGGGGCCGGCCTACACTGGATTACTGCCTCGCCCCCGGAGTCGATGATGCCCCCCGATCCCACCGCGTTCACTGGCGCCCCCCCATTGTGCAGCGCGGTCTCGCGACATGCCGACCCTGCGGCTGCCGTGGCCGAGCTGGGCGAGGCGCTGCGTCATCCGGCGCTGGGGTTCGTGCTGTTCTTCTGCAGCGCCGACTATCCTCTCGATGGCCTGTCCCGGGCGTTGGAGACCACCTTCGACCGGGTGCCGGTGGTGGGCTGCACCACCGCCGGCGAGATCAGCCCGACCGGCTACGAGCGCGGCTGCATCGTCGCCATCGGCTTCGCCCGGGAGGCCTTCGCCGTCGCCACCGCCCTGGTGGCCGATCTCGACCGCTTCGACCTCCTCGCCGCCCAGCGGCTGGTGGATGGCCTGCTGGAGCGCTGTCGCCCGCAGGCCCCGGCGGGCGCCGAGCGCTTCGCCCTGACCCTGCTCGACGGCCTCTCCAGCCGCGAGGAGCAGGTGCTGGCCACCCTGGAGGCGGCGCTGGGGCGCATCCCCGGCTTCGGCGGTTCGGCGGGTGACGACAACCGCCTGGCGCGCACTCACGTCTATGCCGAGGGATGCTTCCACTCCCGCGCGGCGGTGGTGGTGATGGTGGCGACGTTGCTGCCCTTCGAGGTCTTCACCACCCATCACCTGCAGCCGCTGGATCACAAGCTGGTGGTGACCCGGGCCGACAGTGCGACACGCCGGGTGCTCGAGCTCAATGCGCTGCCTGCGGCCGAGGAATATGCGCGTCTGGTAGGGGCGCCAGTGGCGGCGCTGGATGCCGAGGCCTTCGCCCTGAATCCGCTGGCGGTGCGCATCGCCGACGACCACTACGTGCGTTCGGTACAGCGGGTCAATTCCGACGGCAGCCTGAGCTTCTACTGCGCCGTGGAGACCGGCATCGTGCTGACCGCCATGCGCCCCGCGCCGATGCTCGAGCAACTCGAGGCGGTCCTCGCTGGCCTGGCGCAGCGTCTCGGCGAGCCGGCCCTGGTGGTCGGCTGCGACTGTTTCCTGCGCCGGCTGGAGCTCGAGGCGCGCGGAGAGCTGGCCAGCGCCTCTCGCCTGCTGTCACGCTCCCGGGTCATCGGGTTCAACACCTACGGCGAGCAGCACCATGGCATGCACCTCAACCAGACCTTCACCGGAGTGGCCATTGGATCCGCGCCGCGCCCCTGAGTCCGCCACCTCGCCCGAGGCGCTGGCCGCCGAGAACGCCCGGCTGAGACGCATCTGCGCCGCCCTGATCGAGCGTGTGGAGTCGGGCGGCATGCCCCACGCAGGCCCCTATGGCGCCTTCGAGCACTCGGTGCTGCTCGCCGAGCAGGTGCGCGAGCGCACCGAGACGCTGCAGCGCACCTTGGCCGCCCTGGAGCGCTCCCGGGCCGAAGCCGAGGCGGCCAACCTTTCCAAGACCCGTTTCCTCGCCGCGGTGAGCCACGACCTGCTGCAGCCGCTCAATGCGGCCCGGCTATTCGCCAGCGCCCTGGAGGGTCACCGCCTTCCCGACGAGTCGCACCGCCTGGTCGGCAGCATCAATCGCTCGCTCAAGGACGTCGAGACGCTGATCGGCAGCCTGGTGGACATTTCGCGGCTCGATGCCGGGGTGCTCAGGCCCGATGTGACCAGCTTTCCCGCCGAGGAGCTGCTCGGGGTGCTGGCCGAGGAGTATCGCCAGGTGGCCACCAGCCGGGGGCTCGAGCTGCGCCATGTGCCGAGCCGCGCGGTGATCACCTCCGACCTGGCGCTGCTGGCGCGGGTGGTGCGCAACTTCCTGAGCAATGCCATTCGCTATACCCGCCATGGGCGCATCCTGCTCGGTTGCCGTCGGCGTGGCGACTGGCTCGAGATCCTGGTCGGGGATACCGGTCCGGGTATCGAACCGGCACAGCAGCGTGTGATCTTCGACGAGTTTCACCGCCTGGAAGCCAGTGGTGAGGAGGACGACCGGGGCCTCGGGCTGGGCCTGGCGATCGTCGAGCGCATCGCCGGCATGCTGGGCCATCCGCTGGCGCTCGCCTCACGTCCGGGGCAGGGCTCGCTGTTCTCGGTGCGGGTGCCCTGCGGCACCGAGCAAGTCAATCATCAGTCGGTCGCGCACGAAGCGCCGGGGCCACTGGCGGGGGCGAATGTATGGGTGATCGACAACGATGCCGACATCCGTGACGGCATGGAGGCACTGCTGGGTGGCTGGGGATGCCGGGTGGCCAGCGCCGCCTCCCCGCAAGGGCTGCAAGGTCCGCCGCCGCAGGTGCTGCTGGTGGACTACCACCTCGGCGAGGGGCAGCCGGATGGCCTGGCAGTGGCCGGCCGGTTGTGCCGACGCTTTCCGGGGTTACCGGTGGTGGTGATTACCGCCAACCACGATGCGGCTCTCAAGGCCCACATCCGCGAGGCGGGCTACGCCTGCCTGCACAAGCCGCTCAAACCGTTGCGGTTGAGGGTGTTGCTGGCCACGCTGCTGGAGGCTCAGCGCCCCCGGCGTTCGGCGAGGTAGGCGGCCAGGTCGAGTTCCCCGGCGAGCAGCACTGCCTGGATGCGGCTGGTGACGCCGAGGCGACGCAGGATCGCCGAGACATGAGTCTTCACCGTGGTCTCGGCGATACCCAACTTGCGGGCGATGCCCTTGTTGGAGGCGCCGTGGCCGAGCGCTTCCAGCACCTCGAGTTGCTTTTCGGTAAGCCTCGTCAGGCGGTCGTCGAGGGGGGCCGGCGGCGAATCGTGCCTGGTGGGAGGCGGGCGGCGCATCACCTGGGGCGGCAGATAGAGGTGGCCCTCCAGGATGCGATCCAGCGCGGCCAGCAGGTCATCGCGGGGCGTCGACTTGGGGATGTAGCCCACCGCGCCGAGTTCGATCGCCTCGAGCACCGTGCGACGATCCTGTTCGGCGGATAGGATTGCCACCGGCAGGTCGGGCAGGGCATCACGCAGCCGCGCCAGGCCATCGAGCCCGGCGGCATCGGGGAGTCCCAGGTCGAGCAGCAGCAGGTCGAGGCTCGCCTCGTGGCGTTGTGCCTCGCGCATGGCCTGGGCCAGGCTGTCGGCCTCCAGCAGCCGGCTGTCGGGAAGGCCGGCGGCGATTACCGCGGCGATGGCCTCGCGAAACAGCGGATGGTCGTCGGCGACCATCAGGGTGGTCATGGTGCTCTCCTTTCCTCTCCTCTGCGGGCCGGGCCCTCCTACCAAGGAAGGAGGGCGCCTCCTGCCACCGGAGTATGTCGCAGATTGCGCTTACGACCAAGACTGACAGTGCACAGCCTCTATAACGACAATTTCAGGAGCCAAGCCATGATCTACGCCAATCCCGGTGAATCCGGTGCCGTCATCGCCTTCGAGAAACGCTACGGCAACTACATCGGCGGAGAGTTCGTGCCGCCGGTGAAGGGCCAGTACTTCGACAACGTCAGCCCGGTCAACGGCGAGGTGTTCTGCGAGATCCCGCGCTCGAGTGCCGAGGACATCGACAAGGCGCTGGATGCCGCCCACGCCGCTGCCCCGGCCTGGGGCAAGACCTCCGCCGCCGAGCGCTCCAATATCCTGCTCAGGATCGCCGAGCGCATGGAGCAGAACCTCGAGATGCTCGCCGTGGCCGAGACCTGGGACAACGGCAAGGCGGTACGCGAGACCCTCAACGCCGACCTGCCGCTGGCTGTCGATCACTTCCGCTACTTCGCCGGCTGTATTCGTGCCCAGGAAGGTACCGCCGCCGATATCGATGCCAATACCGTGGCCTATCACTTTCATGAGCCGCTGGGCGTGGTGGGCCAGATCATCCCCTGGAACTTCCCGCTGCTGATGGGTGTCTGGAAGCTGGCACCGGCGCTGGCCGCGGGCAACTGTGTGGTGCTCAAGCCCGCCGAGCAGACGCCGGCCTCGATTCTCAAGCTGATGGAGGTCATCGGTGATCTGCTGCCCCCGGGCGTGGTCAATATCGTCAACGGGTATGGTGCAGAGGCGGGTCAGGCACTGGCCGCCAGCCAGCGCATCGCCAAGATCGCCTTTACCGGCTCGACCCCGGTGGGCTCGCACATCCTCAAGTGTGCCGCCGAAAACATCATTCCCTCTACCGTGGAGCTGGGTGGCAAGTCGCCGAACATCTACTTCGCCGACATCATGAACGCCGAGCCGGAGTTCATCGACAAGGCCGCCGAGGGACTGGTGCTGGCCTTCTTCAACCAGGGCGAGGTGTGCACCTGCCCGTCCCGGGCGCTGATCCAGGAGTCGATGTACGACGCCTTCATGGCCAAGGTGATGGAGAAGGTGGGCCAGATCACCCGTGGCAACCCGCTGGATACCGACGTACAGGTGGGTGCCCAGGCCTCCCAGGAGCAGTTCGACAAGATCATGTCCTATATGGAGATCGCTCGTGAGGAGGGCGCCGAATTCCTGACCGGCGGTGCGAAGGAGAGCCTGGATCCGAGCATCGACAAGGGCTTCTATATCCAGCCGACCCTGCTCAAGGGCCACAACAAGATGCGCGTCTTCCAGGAGGAGATCTTCGGCCCGGTTGTCGCCGTGACCACCTTCAAGGACGAGGCTGAGGCGCTGGCCATCGCCAACGACACCGAGTTCGGCCTGGGCGCCGGGGTGTGGAGCCGCGATATCAATGTCGCTTTCCGCATGGGACGTGGGATCCAGGCCGGCCGGGTGTGGACCAACTGCTATCACCAGTATCCGGCCCACGCCGCCTTCGGCGGCTACAAGAAGTCCGGTGTCGGTCGCGAGACCCACAAGGTGGCCCTCGAGCACTACCAGCAGACCAAGAACCTGCTGGTCAGCTACGACATCAATCCGATGGGCTTCTTCTGAAGCCTCTGGCCGCTCGGTTGTTTTTCTGAGCGGCCCCCCAACGCCAAGAAGAGCGGTTGCATCGCTTCACTTGCTTCCCCTGGCGAGCATGAAGCAAAGGTGCAGCGTCAGGCTGCCCGCCAATCGAGGAGATATACAATGGATAACACGATGAAAGCTGCCGTGGTGCGAAAGTTCGGTGAGCCGCTGGCCATCGAAGAGGTCGCGACACCCCGGCCGCAGCAGGGTGAAATCCTGGTCAAGGTGGCCGCCTCCGGCGTTTGCCACACGGACCTGCATGCCGCCCACGGTGACTGGCCGGTCAAGCCCAATCCGCCCTTTATTCCAGGACATGAAGGGGTTGGCCATATCGTGGCAGTAGGTGAGGGTGTTACACATGTCAAGGAGGGCGACCGCGTCGGGGTGCCCTGGCTCTATTCGGCCTGTGGCTATTGTGAGCACTGTTTAGGAGGCTGGGAAACCCTGTGTGAATCTCAGCAGAATACCGGTTACTCGGTGAACGGCGGCTTCGCCGATTACACCTTGGCCGATGCCGGCTTCGTTGGCCGCCTGCCCGACAACGTCGACTTCCTCGAGATCGCGCCCGTGCTGTGTGCCGGAGTGACGGTCTACAAGGGGCTCAAGATGACGGATGCCCGCCCGGGGCAGTGGGTGGTGATCTCGGGTATCGGTGGGCTCGGCCATATGGCGGTTCAATATGCCCGCGCCATGGGGCTCAATGTTGCGGCGGTGGATATCGATGACGCCAAGCTGGCTCACGCCGAGCGGCTCGGCGCGGCCGTCACCGTGAATGCCCTGAATACCGACCCTGCGGCATTCCTGAAGCGCGAGATCGGTGGCGCGCATGGCGCACTGGTCACGGCAGTATCGCCCAAGGCCTTCGATCAGGCCCAGCGCATGCTGCGCCGCGGCGGTACCCTGGTGCTCAACGGCCTGCCGCCGGGCGACTTCCCCCTGCCGATCTTCGAAACCGTCCTCAACGGCATCACCGTACGCGGCTCCATCGTTGGAACCCGCCAGGATCTGCAGGAAGCGCTGGACTTCGCCGGCGAGGGCAAGGTCAAGTCCACGATCGCAACCGACAAGCTGGAGAACATCAATGAAATCTTCCAGCGCATGATCGATGGCCAGATCGAAGGGCGCGTGGTCCTCGACATGACGGGCTGACAGCGCAAGGGACGGACGTTCCCTGCCCCTGGGCGCGAGGTCAATCGCGCCTTCTCGGGCCCCTGGCCCCAGGCGAGCCACACTGGGCTGCTGTCTCGCACGACAACCTGATGGCCGGCCGTGAGGGTCGGCCATCTGTCAGGGCCGCATTACCATCTTCGCCTCGGTGAGCCGCTTGACCACGCTCTTGAAGCTGTTCTTGAGGATCAGCATTTCGCCATTGGTCAGGATGATCACGGCCACCGGCTCGTGGCGCGGTTCATTCTCCGCTTCGATCTCGGGGCGGATCTGCGCGATCTGATCGAGATGCACTAGCAGAACGTACTGCTCCTCGGTGGTAGGGAAGTCGCTGATGACCTCGATGAAGCGATGACTCATGGCCTTCTTGCTCCGTGAGTAGGGGATGGTCTTCAGTGTAGTCGGGGGCGCGGCGGTGATCGTTGCTGAAGCCTATCGGGGCCAGGGCGCGAGGCGACGCGCGACTTTATTTGCCTCGTCGCTACACCTCCCGGCCGCGTTGCGTCATCATCTCCCGCCCGGAGTTCGCGGAGAAAGCATGGCGATGATCGACCTCGAAGCCCCCGACCTCCACCAGCAGCGGCTGCAGCAGGTCGCCGCCCTGATCCGTGCCAGCGGTGCGCGCCGGGTGCTCGACCTGGGATGCGGCTCCGGCGGGCTGCTGCAGTACCTGCTGCGCGACGCCCAGTTCGAGTGGGTGGTGGGCCTGGAGCTCTCCGGGGAACTGCTGGCCCAGGCCAAGCTGCGCCTGGAGGCGCTGCCGGCCGCCCGGGCGGGGCGCCTCGAACTGATCTGCGGCTCCTATGCCGATCCCCATCCGTCGCTGGCCGGCTTCGAGGCCGCGGCCATGGTGGAGACCATCGAGCATGTTCCGCCCGAGGCGCTCTCCCGGGTCGAGCGCGCGGTGTTCGCCGGTCTGCGGCCGCGGCTGCTGGTGATGACCACCCCCAACCACGAGTACAACCCGCTCTACGACATGGATCCGGGAGAGTTCCGCGATCCGGACCACAAGTTCGAGTGGGATCGGGCGCGGTTTCGGCACTGGAGCCAGGGCGTGGCGCGCCGTAACGGCTACCGCGTGCGCTTCTCCGGGGTCGGCGAGATGCACGCCCACCTTGGCCAGCCGACCCAGCTGGCGTGCTTCAGCCGTGAGGCGAGCGGCGCGTGATGTCGCCTCCGCTCACCGGCAGAGCTATCCAAGGTTTCCGGAGGGAGTCGCCAGCCAGCGCCTGGCCAGGCGCAGGGCTCGAGCCTGGTCTGCCACCACGGCCAGCCGGCCGGGTTCACGACGAATCCCTGCACGGCACAGCTTGAGCACCAGCCGCGCGGGCAGCCCGACGAACACCAGGCCGATATGGCGCTCGTGGAGCTCCTCGGCGAGGGTCTGCAGGGCGACGATGGCGGTGGCATCCAGGCTCGGCACGTCGCGCATGTCGAGCAGCATCACACGGATGTCCGGGTCGACGACCTGTAGCGAGGAGACGGCCTTCTCGGCGGCGCCGAAGAACAGCGGACCATCGATATCGTAGAGCGCGATCCCGGGCGGCAGGTCGCCCAGGTCGTCACTCTCCTGCTCGTCCAGACGACGGGTCTGGGTCACCTCGGCCATGCGCCGGATGAACAGCGCCGCCGCCAGGCCCATGCCTACCGCCACGGCCAGCACCATGTCGAAGATCACCGTCAGTGCGAAGCAGATCACCAGGATGGCGGCATCGCTGAGCGGTGCACTCTTCAGGGTGTGCAGGAAATGACGAGCCTCGCTCATGTTCCAGGCGATGATGAACAGCAGGGCCGCGAGTGCCGCCATGGGCACCAGGGCCAGCACGCCGGCCAGCAGCACTACCGCCAGCAGCACCACCAGGGCATGGACCACTGCGGCCACGGGCGAGAAGGCGCCGCTGCGGATATTGGTGGCGGTGCGTGCGAGTGCCGCGGTGGCGGTGATGCCACCGAAGAAGGGCGCGACGATATTGCCGAGCCCCTGGCCCAGCAGCTCGGCGTTGGGATCATGACGGGTGCGGGTGAGTCCGTCGGCCACCACCGCGCAAAGCAGCGACTCGATGGCTCCCAGCATGGCGATGGCCAGGGCCGGCCCCAGCAATTCGCGGATCAGCGCGAAGTCCACCACCAGCGGCGTGCCGTCCGGCCCGGGCAGCTGCCAGGGCAGCATCAGGCTGGGCGCGAAGGGGGGGATGCCGCTGCCGCTTTCCCCCTGCAGGCTCCAGCTGAAGCGCGAGGCGATGGTATCGACCTCGATGCCCAGCGGAGTGACCGCCAGGGCCACCAGGGTGCCCACGGCGAGTCCCACCAGGGGTGCGGGAATCGGCAGGCGCAGGCGCGGCCAGAGGATCAGGGTGGCCAGGGTGACCATGCCGATCCCCAGCTCCGCCGGGTCGAGTCCCGGCACCGACCGGGCGATGGTGACCGCATTGCCCAGGGTGTTCTCGCCCAGATCCACCCCCAGGCCGAGGAAGTCGGGCAGCTGCAGCAGCGCGATCACCACGGCGATACCGGCGGTAAAGCCCAGCACCACCGGATAGGGCACGAACTGGATCAGGCTGCCCAGGCGGGCGAGTCCCAGGGCAAACAGGATCAGTCCGGCCATCAGGGTGGCGATCAGCAGACCACCGATGCCGTGGTTGGCAACGATGGGGAACAGGATGACCACGAAGGCGGCGGTCGGGCCGGAGACGTTGAAGCGTGAGCCCCCGGTGAGGGCGATGATGGCACCGGCGACGATGGCCGTGTAGAGGCCATGCTGGGGCGGCACGCCGGTGGCGATGGCCAGGGCCATGGAGAGTGGTACCGCGACGATGCCGATGGTCAGCCCGGCGAGCAGGTCGCGACGCAACTCGGCAAGACCGTATCCCTGACGCCAGGCGGCGACCAGGGCGCTGCCGGGCAGCGGGACACGATAGCTGGAACCATCGGAGGCGCGGGACATGACAACTCCTTTGCTTGCTAAAGAGCAGGAGGTGTTACGTTACGCCTACGTGTTGCAATGCCGCAAGACCACTTATGTCACAGGGGCCTCTTCCAGGCACGGCAAGGCCCGAGACGGCGCGGCCATATACAGCAACGCCCGGCACGGAACCGGGCGTTGCCATGGGGGCCGGGGTCGGGAGAATCAGTTCTTGCCTTTGCCTTCGGCCTTGCCATAGGCCTTGCGGGCGGCCTGCTGCATCTCCTCGATCTGCTCCTCGCTGAGCAGCTCGGCCAGCGCCGCCTGGTGCTCGTCGCGCAGCGCCTGGTACGCTTCGCGACGCTCCTGGCGGGAGTCGAAGTCGCGGTTGCGCAGCTCGGCCATGTCGGCGTAGTGGGCCCGACGCAGCTCACCCAGGGCCTCGCGCTCCTCTTCGGAGAGGTCCCAACCGTCGACCATCTCGGTCATGCGCTGCTGCAGGGCCTTGGCGTGGCTCTGGCGCTTCTCGGTACGGTACTCCTCGCGCATCTCGCGGCGAGCCTCGTCGAGGGCGGCCTGCTGGTCGTCGCTGAGCAGCTCATCGATACGGTCGCGATGCTCCTCGCGCAGCTCGGCCATGGCCTGGCGATGTTCGCGGTGAGCGTTTTCCAGCGCCTCGCGGGTCTCTGCATCGAGGCCGGCGCGCTCGAAGAGGGCCGCACGCTTCTCGGCGTAACGTTCGGCGCGGGCCTCCTGCCATTGCTGGCGCTGCTCGGCACGCTCGGCGTCGCCCGGTGCGGCAGTGGCAGTGAGTGCCAGCGGGGCGATGGCCATGGCGAGCAGGGCGGGGGCAAGGATGCGGCGAGAGAGTCGGGTCTGCATGGGGAAACTCCTGAGATTCTCGAATTGACGACTGTCACTTTGCGCGGCCGGCGTGCAAGGGCCATGCAGCGAAGGTGCAAAGGTGGTGCAGTTCACTCCTCGGGCTGGTACTTGTAGCCGACCCCGTAGACCGAGCGGATCACCTCGCGCTCCGGCCACGTCTCGGCGATCTTCCTGCGCAGCTTCTTGACGTGGCTGTCCACGGTGCGCTCGGAAACGATGCGGTGGTCGCGGTACATGTGGTCCATCAGCTGGTCACGGGAGAAGATCCGCCCCGGGGCGTGCATCATCACCTTGAGCAGCTGGAACTCCACGGCGGTGAGCCCCAGGTCATGACCGTCGGCCAGGGCGCGCCAGCCATCCTCATCGAGCACCAGATTGCTACCGACGGCATCGGGCTCGTTGGCCAGCTGGCTGCGGCGCAGCACCGCCTTGACCCTGGCCACCACCTCCCGAGGGCTGAACGGCTTGCATATATAGTCATCGGCACCCAGTTCGAGGCCCAGCAGGCGGTCGACCTCCTCGACCCGGGCGGTAAGCATGATCACCGGCAGGGCCGGCCATCGCTGGCGCATCTCGCGGCACAGGGTGAGGCCGTCGGTGCCGGGCAGCATCAGGTCGAGCAGCACCAGCACCGGCCCCTCCCCGGCCTGGCGCGTCTCTTCCAGCCACGGCAGCACGCTGTCGCCGTGATCCAGGTGGTGGGGTTCGAAGCCGCTGCCGGCCAGGTAGTCGGCTACCAGTCGGGCGATCTTGGGTTCATCCTCGACGATCAGGATGCGCTGGGGGTGCTCGGCCTGGGTCATGAGGTCTCCTCCTTGAGCGTGGCGTCATCGAGTGGCGGGAAACGCAGGATCCAGCGTAACCCACCCAGCGGCGAGGCGGCAGCGGTCATTTCACCGCCGTGGGCCTTGACCAGGGCCGTGGCGATGGAGAGCCCCAGGCCACTGCCGCCGCTGGCCCGGCTGCGCGAGCCCTCGACCCGGTAGAGCCGCTCGGTGAGGCGCGAGAGTTGGGCAGCTGGAACCCCCGGGGCGCTGTCATCCCAGAGGATCCGAATGCCGTCGGCCGTGCTCTCCAGGCTGACACGCAGCTGGCCGGGGGGGCGTGTATAGGCGCAGGTGTTGTCCAGCAGGTTGCTCCATAGCTGTCGCAGGCGGCTGGCGTCGCCGCGGATCCAGGCCGCCTCGGGAACACTGCACTCCAGGGTGAGGCCGCTGTCCTCCAGCCAGCCGCTGGCCTCGTCGAGGCGCTGGCGCAGGCTGTCGGCCAGGTTCAGTGGTGCCAGCTGGACCTCCAGGGCGCCGGCATCGCTCTGGGAGAGCAGGCGGAGGTCGGCGACCAGGCGCTCGAGCTGTTTCACTTCCTGGGAAAGTGAGTGCAGGCTCTCGTGATCCAGGGGGCGGATACCGTCCTGCATCGCCTCGATCTCCCCGCGCAGTACCGCCAGCGGGGTGCGCAGCTCGTGGGCGATGTCCGAGACCCAGCGACTGCGCGCCTCGCGGCTCGCCTCGAGAGTGGCAGCGAGCACGTTGAAGTCGCGGGAGAGTCGCGACAGTTCATCGCGGCCGCGTTCCGGCAGGCGTGTGCCGTAGTCGCCTTCGGTAAGGCGCCGGGTGGCCAGTGCCATGCCGCGGGTGCGTCGTCCCAGCCACCAGGAGAGGCCGCCGGCCAGCAGCAGCGAGGCCAGGCCCAGGGCGCCGATGATGATGCCCAGGTTACGCTGTTGCCGGGAGAGGAAGACCCGCTCCATGCGGGCCATCAGCTGCTCGGGCGGGCGGTAGCCCAGGGTACCGACCCGCTCGCCCTGATGCTCGATGGGCAGCCAGCGCAGGGTGGCGGCCTCCTCGTCATCATCGGGCGGCAGGCCGATCACCGGCAACCCCTCGGCGTCGTGGAGCACGAAGTCCTTGGGATCGCCGAGCTGGCGCTCGATGCCTACCGGTGCCGGCCCGGCGCCGGGCCACAGCTGGTGACGGACCAGGCGGTGCCAGGCGCGGGGGGAGCTGCGCAGCCACTGCCAGTCGCCGCGTTGCGACCACTCCTCGGCAAGCCCGGCGGCGAGGGTTTCGGCGCGCTGGGTCTGGGTCTTGTCCAGGTAGTCGAGGAAGCCCTGGTCGAGGCTCCTCGATACCGCCAGGAAGACCAGGCCTGAGATGGCGACATTGACCACCAGGATTACCGCGAACAGCTTGATGCCCAGCCGGGAGATGGCGGGGCGGGGCAGGGTCAGGCGCATGAGCGTCTCGCCGCGAGCAGGGTGATCTGCCAGGGTCGCCCCCGGGAATGCAGCCAATGGTCAGCGAATGTGCAAGTGGCGTGCAAGAGGCGATTCACAGTGTCAGCAGGAAGAGGATCAGCGGCGGCGAGAGCAGCGAGAGCAGAAAGCCCGAGACCACTGCCACCGGTACGCAGCCCACCCCGCCATGCTGCTGGATCACCGGCAGGGTGAAGTCCATGGAGGTGGCACCGCCGTAACCGATGGCCAGGGCCGCGTGTCGCCGGATCACCAGCGGGATCAGCACGAAGGCGACCAGCTCCCGGGTCAGGTCGTTGAAGAAGGCGACGGCGCCCAGCGCCGGCCCCAGGGCATCGCCCACCAGGATGCCCGACAGCGAGTACCACCCGAAGCCGGCGGCCATGGCCAGTCCCTCGTTCCAGCGCAGCCCCAGCAGCGGTGCCGCGATCAGGCCGCCGGCGAGCGAGGTGACGGCCAGGGTCAGGGCGATGGCCAGGCCGTGATGGTTGAGCAGGATCTGGCGCAGCGGCATCCCGGAGTTGCGCAGCTGGCAGCCGATCAATGCCAGCAGGATATAGAGCACCCATTCGGCGAGGGTCTCGGCCATGGCGTGAAGCGGTGCCGCCGACAACCATCCGGCGGCCAGGCCGAGCGTCACGCCGAGCAGCACTACCCCCACCAGACCCAGGGAGCCGGCCATGGCGGCGAGCTTGCTGGTCGGCGCGCCGGGCACCACGCGAGAGGGGTCGGCGGCGAGTCTGAGGCGGCATGATAGCCACCACAATCCCGCCAGGTTGCAGGCCGATGTCACCAGGAACAGCGTCAGCGCCTGTCCGCCCATGCGTGACAGCTGGCCGGCGAGGTTCTCGAGGCCAGCCAGGCCGAACCCCATCAGCAGCAGGATCACGTAGACCGAGGCGTTGACGCCCCGATTGATCGCCGTCAGCACGGCGGGGTGACGCACCGGCACCAGGTAACCCAGCACCAGGGGCAGCAGCACGATCAGCAGGCCGCTCAGCATGGAGACTCCCTTCCCTCTGTAGCCGCCGCGGAGCGGGGCCTCAAAAGCGGCTACTCTAGCAGCCGCCGAGGGCCTCCCCAAGCGGGTGGCTACTCCAGCATGCTGAGTTCGCTGAGTGCCAGGTGGCTGCGACGTTCGTCGCCACGATGGTAGTCGACCGCGAGCAGCAGGCCCGGCACCTCGGGATGGAAGTGAAATACCAGACGACGATCGGGCTTGTCGGCTTCCCTGGCCTCCACCGTCAGCGCCTCGAAGGTACCCGCGGGCAGGGTGATCCGCGAGCGACCCTGGGCGCGGACCCTGAGGGCCTCCTCGCGCCCCTTGTGATCCAGGTAGCGGATATCGCAGCTGCTGGCAGCGCAATCGCCATCGATGATGCGTCGCGAGAGCGCGAAGAGTGCTGTCTGGCGGTCCGGCAGGCGTGTCAGCCTGTCACTGGAGAGGCTGTAGCTGTCGCCCACCCCGAGCAGCATATAGCCGCTGGCGTAGTAGAGGGCCTGGATGCCCCCGTTCTCCAGCAGGAAGCGACTCCGCTCGCTGCCGCGGGCGACCCGGATGCCGGTTTCCATCAGGCTCTCCCAGTAGTCGCCTTCGTGAGACAGCCGATGGTCCACATAGGCCGCGGGCCAGCCCTTGACCTCCAGGCGATAGCGCGCCTTGAAGGGGCGCGGGGCAATCGAGGTGGTGACCTCGCGATTCTCGGCGCTGCGCTGGGCAGGCCCTGGCGCCGCCGGGGCATCGGCCACCGCCATCAGCGGCAAGCAGGCAAGCAGCCAGGGAATGAGGCGGGCCATCAGGCCACTGGGCCGAGACCACAGAGGGGCTCGCTTGGGCATGGACGCTCTCCGTAGCGGGAACCGGGGTGGACCGACATGGCCCGTGACGTGTGAGGCCAGTGCCTGCCCGGAGGTTCCCCATTACCCGACGATGCCACATTTCCCACACCTTTGGCAGGCACGGGTGTCAGCTGCTCGAGCGCAGGCGTGCCAGGGCAGGGGAGAGCTCGACCGGATAGTCGGCGTGGCCGGCCTCCATTCGCAGCAAGGACTCCGGCATGCAGCGCAGGGCGGCGGTAACCCGCTCCCGGGCGCCCTCGGCGAGGGCCATCTCGTCGTCTGCCACCTGGCCGCTGCGCACCAGAGGGCGCAGCAGCGCCTCCCCCCCGATGCCGGGCTCGTCGCGCAGGGCGATGATGTCGCCGGCGTAGTGGCCCTCGGCGTCGTGCCGGCGGTAGAGCTGCTTGCGGCAGGGCAGGTTGATCTTGCCCGGCGAGTGCTTGAGCCGCGGGGTGCCGGCGTACTCCACCAGCTTGTAGGAGAGATCGATGACCGGTGCATCCGAGGAGACACCCATCTCGGTGCCCACGCCGAAGGCATCGATGGGCGCGCCGGCCGCGACCAGCTTCGCGATCTTCCACTCGTCCAGGCCGCTGCTGGCGACGACCTTCACCTGCGGGTATCCCGCCGCGTCGAGCCGCGAGCGTGCCTCCCGGGCCAGCGTGCCCAGGTCGCCGGAGTCGAGGCGGATGGCGCCGACGCGTATCTCGGGGTCTGCGTCCATCAGGGCGATCACCTTGGCCACGCCGGCCAGGGTGTCGTGGGTATCTACCAGCAGGGTGGTGCCTGGGTAGTGGCGGGCGAAGGCGGCGAAGGCAGCCTCCTCGTCATCGTGGGCAAGGATGTAGCTGTGGGCCATGGTGCCGGAGAGCGGCATGTCGTGGCGCAGCCCGCCGAGCACGTTGCTGGTGCCGGCCAGGCCCGCGGTGCGATAGGCGCGCACGCCACGCACCGCGGCATCGGTTCCGTGCATGCGGCGCAGGCCGAAGTCCATCACCGGTCGGCCCCCGGCTGCGAGCACCACGCGTACCGCCTTGGAGGCGATCACCGTCTCCAGCTGTACCAGGTTCATCACCAGGCTCTCCAGCAGCTGCGCCTCGGCGAGGGGGGCGTCCACTTCCATGAAGGGCTCGTTCTCGAATACCGGTGTGCCTTCGGGAAGGGTCCAGATATCCCCCGTGAATCGCCACTGGCCGAGCCAGGCGAGGAAGTCGTCACGGAACTGACCGGTGTCGGCGAGGCTGGCCAGGTGGGCGTCATTGAAGTGCAGCCGCGTGGCCAGCTCGGCCGCATACTGCTGGCCACAGGCGAGCATGAAGCGTCGCGTCGCGGGCAGGCGGCGATAGAACAGGCTGAAGGTGGCGCGCTCCTGCAGACCCTCTACCCAGTAGGCCTGGAGCATGGTGAGCTGGTAGAGGTCGGTGAGCATCGCCAGGTCCGCGTCGGCGATGGCGTAGGAGGGATGCCTCATGTGGATACCTCGCCACTCACCTCGACGCCGGCGCCCTTCAGCGCATCACGCACCTCGGCCACCGCATCGGGTACCACCGCGGCGCTCAGGTGTTCGAGCAGCAGGGTGGTGAAGCCCTCGCGGCGGGCCTCCAGGGCGGTGGCCTGAACACAGACATCCAGTGCCAGGCCACAGACGATCACCCGCTCGATGCCGCGGCTGCGCAGGTAGCCGCCGAGTCCCGTAGCGTCGAAGGCCGAGTAGGCGTCGGCATCGAAGGCGCAGGCCTTGCTGACGCGGATGGTGTCGGCATCCAGCGCCAGGTCGGTATGGAAGGCCGCCCCCGGGGTGTCCTGCACGCAGTGCTCCGGCCAGGGGCCGCCGCGATGGGCGAAGCTCACATGGTCCACCGGGTGCCAGTCCCGGGAGGCGACGATCAATGCACCACCCGCGCGGGCTGCCGTGATCTCGGTATTGATTGCGGGTACCAGGGCGTTGCCGCCGGTTACCGCCAGGGCACCGCCTTCGCAGAAGTCGTTCTGCATGTCCACGACGAGCAGTGCGTCGCCGGGGCCATAGTTCACCTGGGTGGGCATCGCACATCTCCTTGGGTCGTTGGGGCTCGCCTCTCAGCCTAGGGCTTCGGCGGCCTGCCGTGTAGCCTGTTCAGTAGCCGGCCGCGGGGTCCACCGTGTCCAGCGGCGCGCCGGCTTCGAAGGAGCGAAGTGCCGCGGCTACCTGGTCCAGTGCTGCCGCAAGTGGGGTCGGCCCGGCCATGTGGGGGGTCACCCACACCCGCGGATGGGCCCACAGGGGGCTTGCCTCGGGCAGCGGTTCCTCGGGGAAGGCATCGAGAATGGCGCCGCGCAGCCGGCCCTCGGCCTCGCCTTCCCGGGCAGGCCCCAGCGCCGCCAGCAGGGCCGCCTCGTCGATCAGGGTGCCGCGCCCCGGGTTGATCAGGCTGGCGCCTTCGGGCAGCCGGGCCAGGGCCTCGGCGTCGATGATATGCCGGGTGGCCGGGGTGTCGGGCAGCAGCAGCACCAGGCTCTTGACCTGGCCGAGCAGCGTCGCCAGGCCGTCATCGCCGTGGTGACAGGATATGCCCTCGAGGCTCTTGGGCGAGCGGCTCCAGCCGTGCACCGGGAAGCCGTCGGCGGCGATGCTGGCCGCGACCCTCGCCCCGATGGCGCCGAGCCCCAGCACCCCCACCGGCCAGTCGGCCTTGTCCACCGGTGGGTGCTCGCGCCACACCCGGGCGTGCTGCTGGCGCCGGTAGCGGTCGAAGTCGCGCTGGAAGTGCAGCAGGCCATAGCGCACGTAGTCGGCGATCGGCTCCGCCATGCCGGCGTCGCGGAGCTTGACGATGGGCACGTCGGCGGGCAGGCCGGGGTTGTTGAGCAGGGCGTCCACCCCGGCGCCCAGGTTGACGATCCCCTTGAGGTCGGTGGGGTCACGCAGCAGCTGCTCCGGCGGCTTCCACACGGCCAGGTAGTCGGCCTCGCGACGCTGCTCCACGGGCGCCGCCGAGGTGATCACCTCGGCCTCGGGAAGGCGCCGCGCCAGGGCCTCGCGCCACCCGTCGGCGTCGTCGATATGCACCAGGACCTTCATGTCGTCTCCTCGTGTTGGCATACCGCCATCATGGGCCTGGCGACGGGTGAGGAACAAGTCCGCACCCGGCATCAGGAAATGCTTGACCGGCTACCGTGGGTTGGCAGTAACCTCCACGTTACGGGGGTCCTCCCCCACTGCCTGGTGCGACTGATCGGTGCGTCACCCGTTCAGGCATCTCGTCAGTGAACCTGACCCTGGCCCGGCCTTCTCCTCATCGAGAGGGCCGATTTTCTTGATGTTGCTTTGGCGAGTGGCCCAATGAACCAGGTAAACCTGCCCTTCACTCGTGAGGAATATGCCACCCGGCTGTGGAAGGTCCGCGCCGAGATGGCGAGTCGGGGCATCGACGTGCTGATCGTCAGCGATCCCTCCAACATGGCCTGGCTCACCGGCTACGACGGCTGGTCGTTCTACGTGCACCAGTGCGTACTGGTGGGACTGGAGGGCGAACCGGTGTGGTACGGCCGGCGCATGGATGCCAACGGGGCGTTGCGCACCTGCTGGATCGATGCGGACAACATCACCTACTACCCGGACTATTACGTCCAGAACCCCGACATGCACCCCATGGAGTACCTCGCCCAGTCGATCATGCCCGATCGCGGCTGGCACCAGGGCGTGGTCGGCATGGAGATGGACAACTACTACTTCTCGGCCAAGGCCTATCAGAGCCTGCTGCGCGAGCTGCCCCATGCCCGCTTCATGGACGCCAACGCCCTGGTCAACTGGTGCCGCGCGATCAAGTCGCCCCAGGAGATCGAGTACATGCGGGTGGCGGCGAAGATCGTCGCGGGGATGCACTCGCGGATCCTCGAGGTGATCGAGCCCGGCCTGCCCAAGAGCAAGCTGGTCTCGGAGATCTACCGGGTAGGCATCGAGGGGTGGCGCGACGAGCGTGGCCAGGTGTTCGGCGGCGACTATCCCGCCATCGTGCCTATGCTGCCCACCGGCAAGGACGCCGCCGCGCCCCACCTGACCTGGGACGACACCCCCTTCCGCAAGGGCGAGGGCACCTTCTTCGAGATCGCCGGGGTCTACAAGCGCTACCATGCGCCGATGTCGCGCACGGTGTTCCTGGGCAAGCCGCCGGCGGAGTTCGTGCGCGCCGAGTCGGCGCTGCTCGAGGGCATCGAGAACGGCCTGGAAGTCGCCAGGCCCGGCAACCGCACCGCGGACATCGCCATGGCGCTGGGCGCGGCCATGGACAAGTACGGCTTCGACCGCGGCGGCGCCCGCTGCGGCTACCCCATCGGCATCAGCTACCCGCCGGACTGGGGCGAGCGCACCATGAGCCTGCGTCCCTCCGACGAGACCATCCTGCAGCCGGGCATGACCTTCCACTTCATGCCGGGCCTGTGGGAGGACGACTGGGGCCTGGAGATCACCGAGAGCATCCTGATCACCGAGACCGGCTGCGAGACCCTGGCCGACTTCCCGCGCCAGCTGTTCGTGCGCTGAGCCAATACACCACCCCAAGGAGGGGCGCCGGGGACAAGCCGAAGAGGAGGTCTTTTGCCAGGGAAGGCAAAAGTAGCTTACAGGGAGGTATTCACAGCGCCTCCTCGCAGGCTTGTCGCCGGAAAAGCCCCGTGTCGGGCCGCCATTCGCCGTGAGCATGGAGTCTCGAAAGCCCTCTACAAGAACATGGAGACCAGACAATGACCAAGCGTCCCAGCCCCATCAGCGCCACCGTCGACTTCGACGCCGATGGCGTCCAGCACGGCTTCCTCAAGCTGCCCATCTCGGTGGACGACTCCGCCTGGGGGGCGGTGATGATCCCGGTCACCGTGGTCAAGAACGGCGAGGGCCCCACCGCGCTGCTCACCGGCGGCAACCACGGCGACGAGTACGAGGGCATCACCTCGCTGCTCAAGCTGTCGAGCGAGCTCACGGCCGAGGAGGTCAGCGGCCGGGTGATCATCGTGCCCTGCATGAACACCCCCGCGGTGATGGCCGGCAAGCGTACCTCCGGCCTCGACGGCGGCAACCTCAACCGCAGCTTCCCGGGCAATCCCGACGGCAGCGTGACCGAGAAGATCGCCGACTACTTCACCCGAGTGATGGTGCCGATGTGCGACGTGGTGCTCGACCTGCACTCCGGCGGGCGCACCCTGGACATCATCCCCTTCGGCGCCTCCCACGTGCTCGACGACCCCGAGCAGCAGCGCCAGGCCCTCGAGGGCGCCAAGGCCTTCGGTGCCCCCTACGCCATGATGATGTTCGAGCTCGACGCGTCGGCGCTGTTCGACACCGCGGTGGAGCGCCAGGGCAAGGTCTTCGTGGCCACCGAGCTCGGCGGCGGCGGCACCTCCACCCCCGAGAGCATGGCCATCACCGAACGCGGCGTGCGCAACTTCCTGATCCACTACGGCCTGCTCCAGGGCGAGGTGGCGATGCCGGCCGAGCCCCAGGTCTACCTCGACATGCCCGACGCCAGCTGCTACGTGCAGAGCGAGCACTCCGGCGTGCTGGAGCTCTGCTTCGCGCTGGGCGAGCGGGTCGAGAAGGGCGAGGTGGTGGCCCGGGTCTACGACATGACCCGCAGCGGCACCGCCCCGGTGGCGTACCGCGCGGCGCGCAGCGGCGTGCTGGCGGCGCGGCGCCATCCGGCGCTGGTCAACATGGGCGACACCATCGCGGTGATCGCCGATATCGTCGACTCCCTGGGATGAGGCGGCCGGCAGCACGATGAAACTCGACCGCTACGACCTGAAGATCCTCGAGATCCTTTCCCATGACGGGCGCATCACCAAGTCCAGGCTGGCCGAGGCGATCAACCTCTCGGTCAGCCCCTGCTGGGAACGGGTACGCCGGCTTGAGAAGGCCGGCATCATCGAGGGCTACAGCGCCCGCATCAACGCCGCGGCGCTGGTGCGGCGCACCCCGGTGTGGGTGCAGATCGAGCTCAAGGCCCACAACGCCGAGAGCTTCACCCGCTTCGAGGCACTGGTGCAGGAGACCCCCGAGGTCACCGAGTGCGTCGCCGTGGGCGGCGGCGTCGACTACCTGATCAAGGTCGAGGCCGACTCCATCGACGCCTATCAGCGCCTGATCGACGCCTGGCTCACCGGCGATGCCGGCATCGAGCGCTACTTCACCTATATCGTCACCAAAAGCGTCAAGCGACCCGTTCCGGGCTTCTCCCGCGACGACTTTGTCGGCTGAATCCGTGCCTCTGCGCGAGTAGACCGTTGAAGGGCGCTGGACGACTGCTGGCTAAGCTGGTAACTAATGGGGTGGGCGAAAGCCCACTGGCCGGGCGATCTATCCGGCACCGCGAATAGCCGGACGAGATGCAGTGCCCACGCAATACCCGGATCGCCTGACGAGAGAGACGACGATGTCCTACTTCACCATTGCCGGGGTGCAGATGCATGCTCTCCACCACGGCGACAATACCGAGGCCATGCGTCACCGGATCGACGTGCTGATGAGCCGTTTTCCCCAGGTGCAGATGGTCCTGTTCAGCGAGTTGATGCCCATGGGGGCCTCGCCACACCATGCCCAGCCGTTCCCCAGCCATGCCGAGCAGCTGTTCTGCCAGATCGCCGAGCAGCATCGCATCTGGTTGATCCCGGGCTCGATGTTCGAGCAGACCGACGACGGCATCTTCAATACCCTGTCGGTGATCAACCCTCACGGCCAGGTGGTGGCCCGCTACCGCAAGATGTTCCCCTTCCGGCCCTATGAGGCGGGGGTGGAGAGCGGCAGTGAGTTCGTGGTCTTCGACGTGCCCAACGTGGCGCGCTTCGGAGTCTCGATCTGTTATGACATGTGGTTCCCGGAGACCACCCGCACCCTGGCTGCCATGGGCGCCGAGGTGATCCTGCATCCGACCATGACTGACACCATCGACCGCGATATCGAGCTCTCCATCGCGCGCACCAATGCCGCGGTCAACCAGTGCTACTTCTTCGATATCAACGGTGCCGGCGCCATCGGCAACGGCCGCTCCATCGTGGTCGGCCCCTCCGGGGACGTCATCCACCAGGCGGGCACCGGCGAAGAGGTCATGCCCATCGAGGTGGACCTGAACCGCGTGCGACGCGAGCGCGAAACCGGCCTGCGCGGACTGGGCCAGCCGCTCAAGAGCTTCCGCGATCGGGCCGTCGACTTCTCGCTCTACCGCAGCGAGACCGGCTCGTCGCCCTTCCTCGACACCCTGGGCCCGCTGCAGAAGCCCCGGCGCGCCGACATTGAAGAGTACTGATCGAAAGCCCTGAGCAGGGCACGGATCACGCCCACCCGGAGGGCCATACCATGCTGGAGTCCCTGAAGCGCACCCTGTGTCGGCTGCTCGGCCGCAGGGGCTCCGTTTCGCGACACGCGCCTCGATCCGCCGCGGGAGCGGCCGATGCCCCCTCATCCGACACCGTTGGAGCGACCACAATGAACAAGATCACCAGCATCGCCGACGTCCGCCGCCACTTCCTCAACAACAAGGAGCCGGTCTATTTCATCTCTGCGACCAACTTCAATCTGCTCGGCATCGGCGATTGGGTGGGCAACTTCCGGCATATCAACTACATCGACTGCTTCGAGGGCCAGCAGCGCAACGTCTTCGTGCCCAAGGAGAAGTTCCCCCGTGACTTCGAGAGTATCGAGGACATCAACAACTACCTCCTCGAACACAAGGAGGTGATCGACTTCATCCAGTCCCGGGCGGATGGTGAGGACGCCGGCGTGGCCGCCTTCCTGATGTTCGACGAGCACACCGAGGAGGTCTGCAAGCAGCTCGGGCTGCGGGTGGCGTTCCCGCCGGCGGCGCTGCGTCAGCGCATGGACAACAAGATCGAGACGGTGCGTATCGGCAACAAGGCCGGGGTGCCCAGCGTGCCCAACGTGCTGGCCCGGGTCGGCAGCTACCAGGAACTCTGCGAGGTGAGCAAGGACCTGGGCAATGACCTGGTGGTGCAGACCGCCTTCGGCGACTCCGGCCATACCACCTTCTTCATCGCCGGCGAGGATGACTACTACAAGCACGCCGAGGAGATCGAGGCCGAGTCCGAGGTCAAGATCATGAAGCGCATCAACTGCCGCGGCTCGGCCATCGAGGCCTGCGCCACCCGCTGCGGCACCGTTGTCGGGCCGCTGATGACCGAGCTCGTCGGCTTCAAGACGCTGACTCCCTACAAGGGCGGCTGGTGCGGCAACGAGATGTTTGCCGGCGCCTTCACCCAGGAGATCCGCGACAAGGCGCGGGAGTACACCTTCAAGTTCGGCGAGGCGCTGCGCGAGGAGGGCTACCGTGGCTATTTCGAGCTCGATTTCCTGATCGACATGGACAACGGCGAGGTCTATCTGGGCGAGCTCAATCCGCGGGTCACCGGGGCCAGTTCGCTGACCAACGTGGCTGCCTTCGCCCACTCCGACATCCCGCTGTTCCTGTTCCACCTGCTGGAGTTCTCCGATGTCGACTTCGACCTCGACATCAACGAGATCAACGAGCGCTGGGCGCACCCGGAGAGTGTCGACAGCTGGAGCCAGCTGGTGATCAAGCATACCGACGAGAGCGTCGACCTGCTTACCGCCGCGCCGCGCACCGGGGTGTGGAAGATGGGGGCGGACGGCAGCATCGCCTACGACCACTACAGCTACCACCCCCACGCCGCCGAGAGTGAACAAGAGGGCTTCTTCCTGCGCATCAGCGGTGCAGGTGACTTCCGCTACGAGGGGGCGGACCTCGGCATCCTGATCACCCGCGGACGGCTGATGGACGATGACTTCCAGCTCAACGAGCGCGCCAAGGCCTGGATCGACGGCATCCGCGGCCAGTATGCCGGGCAATCGCTGCAGGACCCGGTGGTGGAGGAGGTCGCCGTCAGCCATGCCGTGGGCGGCGGTAACTTCAAGATCCTGTGAGCGTTCCCGATGCGATGGCTGACAAGATGCTGCGTTTTCGCAGCCTGATCGAGCTCGAGGCAGGTCCCAAGTGGCGCTCGCTGTTCGATACCCACTGGCACGCCTACGAGGCGTGGTACCTGGCTGAAGGCGAGCGCGAGCGGCCGGGTTACCTGGCCTGCCTCAATGCCCTGCGCCGGCACATGCCGGAGCTGCTGCCGACCTACCAGGCGCTGTGCGCACTGGCCGGCGGTGGCGATCTGGCGTCACGTTTCCTGAGCCTCTATCAGCCTCCGCCCTATATCACCGGCTGCTCCCAGGCGGTGCTGGCGCGACCCGGCACCACCCTGTTGGCGCGCAACTACGACTATCCGCCGGAGCTGTGCGAGGGCACCATCCTCTACACGCGATGGAACGAGCGCCGGGTGATCGCCATGACCGACTGCCTGTGGGGCGTGCTCGACGGCATGAATGATCGCGGGCTCGCCGTGTCGCTGGCCTTCGGCGGTCGCAAGGCGGTGGGCGACGGCTTCGGCGCGCCGATCATCCTGCGTTACCTGCTGGAGTTCTGCGATACGGTGCCCGAGGCCGCCGAGGTGCTGGCCCGGGTGCCCACCCACATGGCCTACAACATCACCGTGGCCGATGCCGCGGGACGCTACGTCACGGCGATGATCGCCCCGGACCGGCGTGCCAGCATCCGCCGGGTACCGGTGGCCACCAACCATCAGAAGAGGATCGAGTGGTATGCACACGCCCTGGCTTCGGAGACCCTGATCCGCGAGCGCCAGCTCTCCATACTGGTGGACGACGAGGCCACCGACACGGCGCGGCTGGAGGCGGCCTTCAAGGCGCCGCCGTTGTTTCGCCACGATTACCGCCGGGGCCTGGGGACCATCTATACCGCCTTCTACCGTCCCGCCGAGGGGCGGGTGCGCTACCACTGGCCGGGCCTCGACCTGGACCTCGGCTTCGACCACTTCCCCGAGGAGTGGGTCAGCGTGCGCTACGGCGTACGCGAACGGCTCGGCGGGTGACCGCCAGTGATGACCCGGTAATGACAACGACAACCATCATGCAAGGGTATTGCCATGCACGAGACGAGTCCTACCGAGACGCCCTACACCGCCCTGGGCTTCTATCACAAGATCTCCCAGCTGCGTGCCGATACCTGGAACGCTCTGAAGCGTGACCTGGGTCAACTGATCAGGCAGCCCGCCGACACTGCCCGGGCGCGGACCCTGGTCAAGGCAATCGACGTCAAGCTCACCCGCCTGGAGATCATCGAGGACTACCATGCCTTTCCCTCCAAGGAGGACTTCCGGCATCTCTGGTCGCTGTTCGACCGCGAGGAGTATTCGCAGCTGGAGAAGGTGGTCAAGCGCCTGGTGCGGGCACTGATCAGCGAGTCCTACCGCCGGCGTCACGTCGACCTCAGCGAGACCGATGGTGATGCCGAGGACCTTGAGACCCTCGACGCCCTCAACCAGCTGCGCCGCGGCCACCCGGCCTCCAACAGCTCGGCCCAGCCGTACTTCGAGCTGCTGATCGTCGACAACCTCTCCGCCCAGGAGGAGGAGGTGGTGCGCGAGGCCTTCCACAACATGCGTCGCCCGGAGGATCGCTTCGTCTACGACGTGGTCACGGTGCGCAGCTTCGAGGACGCCCTGATCGCGGTGCTGGTCAACCCCAACATCCAGGCCTGCCTGATCCGCTACGAGTTTCCCTACAAGTCGAAGTACAACCTGAGCGCGTTGCGCAACTACCTGGAGGGGCTCTCCGAGCAGGAGCTGGAGAACCAGTCCGAGGCCGAGCGCAGCATCCTGCTCAGCTCGATGATCCACGAGCTGCGCCCGGAGATCGACCAGTTCCTGGTCACCAGTGGTGATGTGGAAGCCACGGCCAGCCGCGATATCCGCCACTTCAACCGGATCTTCTATCGCGAGACGGACTACATCGAGCAGCACCACACCATCCTGCGCGCCATCGACAACCGCTATCGCACCCCCTTCTTCGATGCCCTGCGCGAGTACAGCAAGAAGCCCACCGGGGTCTTCCACGCCATGCCTATCTCGCGGGGCAAGTCGGTGACCCGTTCCCACTGGGCGGGCCACATGATCGACTTCTACGGCATCAATATCTTCCTCGCCGAGACCTCGGCCACTTCCGGCGGCCTCGACTCCCTGCTGCAGCCCTATGGCCCGATCAAGAAGGCCCAGGAGTACGCCGCCCGAGCCTTCGGGGCGCGCCAGAGCTTCTTCGTCACCAACGGCACCTCCACCGCCAACAAGATCGTGGTGCAGGCGCTGGTCAAGCCACGAGACATCGTGCTGATCGACCGCGACTGCCACAAGTCCCACCACTACGGCATGGTGCTGGCCGGCGCCCACGTCAGCTACCTGGACTCCTACCCGCTGCATGACTACTCCATGTACGGCGCGGTGCCACTCCACGAGATCAAGAAGACCCTGCTCGCCTACAAGCGCGCCGGCGAGCTCGACAAGGTCAAGATGCTGCTGCTCACCAACTGCACCTTCGATGGCGTGGTCTACAACGTACGCCGGGTGATGGAGGAGTGCCTGGCGATCAAGCCCGACCTGGTGTTCCTGTGGGACGAGGCCTGGTTCGCCTTCGCGGGCTTCAACCCCACCTACCGGCCGCGCACGGCCATGCATGCCGCGCGTACCCTGCGCGAGCGCTACCGCAGCGAGGCCTACCGCGAGGAGTACGCCGCCTGGAAGGCGGAGTTCGACCAGCTCGACCCCGACGATGAGGCCACCTGGCTCGAGCGTCGGTTGCTTCCCGATCCCGACGTGGTGCGCATCCGCACCTACGCCACCCACTCCACCCACAAGACCCTGACCTCGCTGCGCCAGGGCTCGATGATCCATGTCTGGGACCAGGACTTCCGCCAGAAGGTCGAGGCGCCGTTCCACGAGGCCTACATGACCCATACCTCCACCTCGCCCAACTACCAGATCATCGCCTCGCTGGACGTGGGGCGGATGCAGGCGGAGATGGAGGGCTTCGAACTGGTTCACGCCCAGGTGGAGGCGGCGCTCTCGCTGCGCGAGCAGCTCTACACCCACCCGCTGCTGCAGAAGTACTTCCGGGTGCTGATCAACAAGGATATGGTGCCGCTGGAGTACCGCCAGTCGGGAGTCGATACCTTCTTCGACCCGGTGACCGGCTGGAACCAGATGGAGGAGGCCTGGGCCAACGACGAGTTCGTCGTCGACCCCAGCCGAATCACCATCGCCATCGGCGCCACCGGCATCGACGGCGATACCTTCAAGAACGAATACCTGATGAACAAGTACGGCATCCAGATCAACAAGACCTCGCGCAATACCGTGCTGTTCATGACCAACATCGGCACCACCCGCGGCTCCATTGCCTACCTGCTCGATGTGCTGATCAAGCTGGCCAAGGAGTTCGAGGCGCGCTGGGAGGAGAGCAGTCGGCCCGAGCGCAAGATCATCGAGCACCGCGTGCACTCCCTGACCCAGGAACTGCCGCCACTGCCCGACTTCAGTCGCTTCCACGACGCCTTCCGCCAGTGCCCCGACACCCCCCAGGGGGATATCCGCCGCGCCTACTTCCTGAGTTACGACGAGGAGAACACCGAGTACCTGCGCTTCGACAATGGCGCGCTGCAGGCCGCGATGCGAGAGGGCCGCGACGTGGTCTCGGCGAGCTTCGTGATCCCCTATCCGCCGGGCTTCCCGGTACTGGTACCGGGGCAGGTGGTCAGCGAGGAGATCCTCGCCTTCCTGCAGGCGCTGGATGTCACCGAGATCCACGGCTATCGCCCGGAGCTGGGGCTGCTGGTGTTCACCGAGGAAGCGCTGGTCGACCCCGCGGCGGGCTGAGCGCCTCGCTTGCATCCGACCACCACAGAAAAACTTCGTGTCACGCCGGCGAGGACGAAAAAAAGCCCATTCGCCTCGTCGGCTAACGAAAACTCCCGCCGCAGCTTCTCCCCTATCATGTCCCCATCGAGCCGCACCGGACGCAACCGGGCGGCTCGCCAGTCTTTTTTGTACCGGCTCACAACGTCAATCCGGCCGGTGCGTCAGGGGAGGTGCCGCATGAACATGAAGCTGTCCAGGACGCTGTCCACCATGCTCGACGATCCGCGTCTGTTCCGTCAGTACGCCTATGTCGATGGCAAGTGGACCCACGGCGACGGCGGCCGCGAGGAGGCCGTGATCGATCCCGCCACCGGCGAGGTGATCGGGCATATTCCGTGGCTCGAGGCCGACCAGATCCGTGCCGCCGTGGACGCCGCCGACGCCGCCTTCGTGCACTGGCGCGCCCTGCGTGCCGACGAGCGCTGCGAGCGTCTGCTGGCCTGGTACGACCTGCTGCAGGCCAATCGCGAGGACCTGGCCACCATCATGACCCTGGAGCAGGGCAAGCCGCTGCCCGACGCCCGCGGCGAGGTGGAGTACGGGGCCAGCTTCGTGCGCTGGTTTGCCGAGGAGGGCAAGCGTACCTTCGGCGAGACCATCCCCAGCCATATCCCCAACGCCGCCCTGGGCACCATCAAGGAGCCGGTGGGTATCGCCGCCCTGATCACCCCGTGGAACTTCCCGCTGGCGATGATCACCCGAAAGGCCGCCGCCGCCATGGCCGCCGGCTGCCCGGTGATCGTCAAGCCCGCTGGGGAGACCCCGTTCTCGGCGCTGGCACTGGCCGAGCTGGCCGAGCGTGCCGGCATCCCGGCTGGCATCTTCAATGTGGTGCTGGGTGAGCCCGCCGAGGTCTCGAAGATCCTCTGCGCGGAGGATCGCGTCAAGGCGCTCTCCTTCACCGGCTCCACCCGGGTCGGCCGCCTGCTGCTCGAGCAGAGCGCCAACACCGTCAAGCGCGTGTCGCTGGAGTTGGGGGGCAATGCGCCCTTCATCGTCGGGCCGGACATGGACCCCAAGGAGGCGGCCTTCGCCGCGGTGGCGGCCAAGTTCCAGACCGCCGGTCAGGACTGCCTCGCCGCGGACCGCATCCTGGTCCACGAGTCGATCCATGACGAGTTCGTCGAGCACTTCGCCGAGCGCATGGCGGCGCTGACCGTTGGCAATGGCCTGGAGAGCGAGATCGACCTGGGTCCGCTGATCCACCGCCAGGCGGTGGAGAAGGCCGCGGCCATCGTCGATGACGCCCTGGCCAAGGGGGCTACCCTGGTGGCCGGCGACCAGAGCCTGGCGCCGGGCGAGAACTTCTTCATGCCCACCCTGCTCACCGGGGTGACCCATGACATGAAGATCTGGCACGAGGAGAGCTTCGCCCCGGTGGCCGGGATTACTGCCTACGCGAATGACGACCAGGTCATCGAGATGGCCAACGACACCGAGTATGGCCTGGCGGCTTACATCTATACCCACGATATCCGTCGCATCTGGAAGATCATGCGCGCGCTGGAGTTCGGCATGGTCTCGGTGAACTCGGTGAAGATGACCGGCCCCCCGGTGCCTTTCGGCGGCGTCAAGCACTCCGGCCTCGGTCGCGAGGGCGGCATCACCGGCATCGACGAGTACCTGGAGACCAAGTACTACTGCCTGGGGGCGCTTGGGTCGGTCTCCGGCAGCTGATTTCAACCCCTGCATGACGACGATGAAAATTCTCCCCGGCAGGACGCCGGGGAGCCTTGATTACAGAGAGAACGACATGAGCCAGCAGCACCAGGACCTGATCGACCGCGACCGCAAGGTCACCTTCCACGCCTCCAGCCACCTGCGCGATTTCGCCCATGGCGACGCCCCGGGCCGCGTGATCACCGGTGGTCAGGGCATCACCATCCGCGACAAGGATGGCCGCGAGTTCATCGACGGCTTCGCCGGGCTCTATTGCGTCAATATCGGCTACGGCCGTACCGAGGTGGCCGAGGCGATCTATCAGCAGGCCCTGGAGCTCTCCTACTACCACACCTATGTGGGGCACTCCAACGAGCCGCAGATCGCCCTCTCCGAGAAGATCATCGAGCTCGCCGGCCCTGGCATGTCCAAGGTCTACTATGGCCTCGGCGGCAGTGATGCCAACGAGACCCAGCTCAAGCTCGTACGCTACTACAACAACGTGCTCGGCCGCCCGCAGAAGAAGAAGGTGATCTCGCGCATGCGTGGCTACCACGGCTCGGGCCTGGCCACCGGCTCGCTGACCGGTCTCAAGGCGTTCCACGACCAGTTCGACCTGCCCTTCGAGGGCATCCTGCACACCGAGGCGCCGTTCTACTATCACCGCGCCGCCGAGCAGCAGGGCATGAGCGAGCGCGAGTTCTCGAAGCATTGCGCGGCGAAGCTCGAGGAGATGATCCTGGCCGAGGGCCCGGAGACCGTGGCCGCCTTCATCGGCGAGCCGGTGCTCGGTACCGGCGGCATCGTGCCGCCGCCGGAGGGCTACTGGGAGGCGATTCAGGCGGTGCTCGCCAAGTACGACGTGCTGCTGATCGCCGACGAGGTGGTGTGCGGCTTCGGGCGCATCGGTGCCGACTTCGGCAGCCACCACTACGGCATCAAGCCCGACCTGATCACCGTGGCCAAGGGGCTGACCAGCGCCTACCAGCCGCTTTCCGGCGTCATCGTCGGTGACCGCGTCTGGAAGGTGCTCGAGCAGGGCACCGGCGAGTACGGCCCCATCGGCCACGGCTGGACCTACTCCGGCCACGCCCTGGGTTGTGCGGCGGCGCTGGCCAACCTGGCGATCATCGAGCGCGAGAAGCTGACCGAGAACGCCGCCGAGACCGGCGCCTACCTGCAGCGGGCCATGGCCGATGCCTTCGGCGACCATCCCATCGTCGGCGACGTGCGCGGTGTTGGCATGCTGGCGGCGCTGGAGTTCTCTGCCAACCCCGGGAAGCGTGAGCACTTCGACCCGGCACTCAAGGTGGGTCCGCGCATCGCGGCCGCGGCACTCGACGAGAACCTGATCGCCCGCGCCATGCCCCAGGGTGACATCCTCGGCTTCGCGCCGCCGCTGATCGCGACGCCGGCCCAGGTCGACGAGATCGTCGCCCGCGCCCGTCGTGCCGTGGACAAGGTCACCGACGCCCTGGTGCGCGAAGGTGCCCTCAAGGCGGTGACTGCTCCGGTCGCCTGATCCGGAGTTCACCCCTGCCGGCCCTCGGGCCGCTTCATCGCCGCGGGCCTGTCCCGCGGCGATGCCGTTGAAGGGGACTCTTGCCTCGCCGGCCGGGCTGGCACACCCTCGAGACATCGACCCACAGTGAAGGAGCGCTTCCCATGGCAAAGGTCCTGGCCTTCGATGTCTATGGCACGCTGATCGATACCCACGGGGTGGTCTCCGAGCTGGAGCAGCGGCTCGGGGCACTGGGCAAGGCCGAGCTGGCCCCGGAGTTCTCGCGGCGCTGGCGCGACAAGCAGCTGGAGTACAGCTTCCGCCGTGGACTGATGGGGGCCTATGAGCCCTTCGTCCGCTGCACCGAAGAGGCCCTGGTGTTCACCGACCGCGCCCTGCGGGCCGGCCTCTCCGATACCGACCGCGACCACCTGATGCAGATCTACGCCGAGTTGCCGGCCTTCCCCGAGGCCGAGGGCGCCCTGGCGAGCCTGGGGGAGGCCGGCGTCACCTGCGTGGCCTTCTCCAACGGCACCGCGGCGGCGGTGGAGGGGCTGCTCGAGCAGGCCGGCATCCGCGGCTACTTCGCCGATGTGGTCAGTGTCGACGAGGTCAAGCGCTTCAAGCCGGATCCCGCGGTCTATGCCCACCTGCGTCACCGCCTCGAGAGCGAGCCGGGCGATACCTGGCTGATCTCAAGCAACGCCTTCGACGTGATCGGCGCACGCCATGCCGGCCTTCACGCCGCCTGGGTGCGGCGCAGCCCGGAGGCGCCCTTCGATCCCTGGGGCATCGAGCCCGACCTCACCGTCACCGACCTCGACGCCCTGGCCGAGCGACTCGGCTGAGCAGAAGCGCCTAAATAGTAGGCGCCGTCGCGCTCGACCAGGGCGTCGTGGTGGGGCAGGTTGACCGCACCGGGGATGGTGCCCGGGGCACGCGCGGCAGGAGACTGGGTCTCGCCGCGATAGAAGTCCCTCGGGCGGGCGTCCACCAGTGCCTCGTCATTCTCGCGGGCGCCCTCGACCTCGGCGGTGGTAGCCAGCAGGGCGTCCTGCAGGCTGCCCTCGAAGTCGGTGGCCGCGACGGTCTCCGGGGCGCCTGAGGCGACCTCGAAGCCCTGTGCCTCCCAGCCGGCGACACCGCCGTTGAGCCAGTCAGCCGCGCATCCTACGTATCGACGCGAAGCGTGATGCGCTAGTTAAGCGGCGAGCCTTGGCGAACGTCAAGGCAAATGCTGGATAAATATCAGGTAATG
>JGI12573J12842_1000266_pt1 | contig 30712 bp, 30 predicted proteins | sample TtanPargueraPR_7_FD_12842 | JGI IMG/M metagenome (IMG submission 12842)
GCGTTGTGCCCTCGTCTCAAGTCCTCGACATACTACAGTATGCCTGCGGGCTGATTCTCGGCCACGCCTTGATCTCGAACGAAAACCCTAATTTTGAGATGGCTTCTATTAATTTGATAATCGTGCCGGGTGTAAAATGATCCCCTTAGCATGTAGGGATGGTGGCGGGTCGAGGGGCGCCCTTCCTGCGCTATGTAAAAACACCTTTGATGAGTTCTTTCAACTTTTTCTCGCTGTACAAATGTTTGAGTTGCTGAAGCCCGATATAAATCGCGTAATTCTTTAAAGCGGTCATCTTTGCCTGCGAAGCAGCGCCCGCGTTTGATTTTACGTATATGCTGTTAAGATGATCCAGACGCTTCTGATCAATTCTGTCCTGGAATTTTTTGACGACCGGTTCATAGAGCGACCAGGAACGGATCACGAGTTCCAGTTTGCTTGAATTCTGAAATACCAGTCTGGTCAGTGTTCTGATCCGGGCGGCCTGCTCAGACTCCTTGTCCACCTCATGAAGAATTTGAATGGTTCCTTTCATTTCAAAATAATTTAACAGCGCTTCAACATATTCATTCCTGTTTTTGAAATGATGGTAAAAAGATCCCTTTGTTTTTCCGGTTCTTTTTATAAGGTTGTCGATGGTCAGCGCACTCGGTCCATGATCTTCAAGGATTTTCAAGCCTTCATCGAGCCAGATATCTTTGGGCGGTCTTTTTTTCAGCATGCGCTTTTTCCTTTTTCGGGTTGCAAACAAACGAATGGCAACCATGCGATCGTCATCATATCACATCCCAGGAATGATACTGTCATAGAAACAACGTAACACTCAATCATTTTCATATTGACAACCCGGCAACCATACCATACGGTATGGTTCGTAAAGTAACCCGTAACGGTAACCGTGTCAAGATTAGATCCCTTCCGGCAGGTGGCTTGGGTCGTTGTTATATACATATGCGTCAAGGAGACCAGATGGACTACCAATTCGATTGTTTTGACCGCATGTTCAACCCTCAGAATGTCGCTGTGGTCGGCGTATCCACGAAAGGCTGGGGGTTTGGAAGAGGGATAGTGCTTTCCTTGGAAAAGATCGGGTTTGAGGGGAATTTATACCCTGTAAATCCAAAAGGCGGCTCAATAAACGGTATTGAAATCTATCGCAATGTTGAAGATATTCCCGTGCCCATCGATTTTGCGATTATCGCCGTGCCGGGAAAGATGGTCCCTGCAGCCCTGGAACAATGCAGGAAGAAAGGGGCGGTGGGAGCTGAAATCTTATCCTCGGGATTCAAGGAGCTGGGAACCACGGAAGGTGAATCTCTGGAGACAGCGATTGAGAAGACCGCGGCAAAAGGTATCCGTGTGATCGGGCCGAACTGTTTCGGCATTTATTGTCCGAAGAGCGGATTGACGTTTTTGCCCGGCCCGGACCTGTCCAGGGAACCGGGTATTCTTTCATTCGCAGCCCAGAGCGGTGGCATGTCGGTTGATTTTGCCGCTATCGGGAAATGGCTCGGGCTGAAATTTGCCAAGATGGTCAGTTTTGGGAATGGCGTTGATCTTCGGGAAACGGAACTTCTTGCCTATTTTGAACAGGATCAGGAAACCCGCATCATTGCCATGTATATCGAAGGGGTTGAAAACGGAGACACCTTTTTCCATGCCCTATCATCCGCAGCATCACAAAAGCCGGTCATTATTCTCAAGGGAGGACTGTCTGAATCAGGATCAAGAGCGGTTGCCAGCCATACGGCAAGCTTGGGCGGCAGCAGGATCATCTGGCAGTCAATCCTGAGGCAGGCCGGAGCTGTTCAGGTTGCAGATGCCAAGGAGTTGGCTGACGCCTGCTTGGGTTTTTCCATGCTCCCGTGGCGAATGTACAAGGGGATAAGTGTTGTCGGCGGCGGTGGCGCTCTCGGGGTGGCGGCCTGTGACACTGCCGAAGCGTATGGTTTTGAATTGCCGCCCTTTTCATCTGACCTTGCCGAAACAATTTCGCCCTATCTGCCCCAACCCGGTTCAAGCGCGAAGAATCCGATCGATGTTGCCAATCCGTATGTTCCTCCCGGACAACTGAAAATGACGTTGATAACGGCAGCAGAGGATGAACGCATCGATGTACAGATCCTGATCCAGCTGTTTGACCACTTCAAGTTTCTGGCCGAAACCAATGGTGCCGCGCTGGAGGATTTCGCTCAATACCGGGAACTGGCTGATGCGGTGAAAGAGACCGTTGAAAAAACCGGGAAGCCGGTCATTCTTGTCATGCCCGAAAATCGGCGCAGCATCGAAGATATGGATATTGCGGCGTTGCTGCGAAAGATCCGGAGAACTTTTATTGACCAAGGAATTCCGGTTTTTGACAGCTTGCGGGATGCCCTGTTTTCTCTTTCACAGGTGTCAAGATATGCGGAATACGTCAACGGGCGCAAAGACGCTGGTGAAAGGACGGCCACTGCTCGTTCCTTAGAAGACAACGGTAAAAACAATATGGCACTGATCATTGATACAGCACTGTCCGAAGGCCGACAGACCCTTTCCGAATACGAGTCAAAGCAGATCCTTGCAGGTTACAATATCCCGGTTACCCGTGAAATTCTCATAAATTCCGTGGACGAGGCTGTTACTGCCGCCAGAGCCATAGGGTATCCGGTTGCTGTCAAGGGATGTTCACCGCTTATAGCGCACAAAACCGAATCCGGGCTGATTCATCTGAATATCAACAACGACAGGGAACTGACCGCCGTTTGCGAAACCTTCTTAAGTAAATTAGGCCCTGACGGATCACTGATGGTTCAGGAAATGATAAAGGGTGAAAGGGAACTGGTTGTCGGTATGAATCGGGACCATCAGTTCGGCCCCTGTGTCATGTTTGGTCTTGGCGGCATATTTACAGAGATTGTAAGCGACGTCGCATTTCGCAAAGCCCCGCTTTCTATGAAGGATGCCTTTGACATGCTCAACGAAATCCGCGGACATAAAATACTGGAAGCCACAAGGGGATTGCCGCCGGTAGACAGGGATGCACTTGTCCATATCCTGATGGCGGTCGGCCGGATCGCGATTTCAGATGAAAGGATCAGGGAAATTGATATCAACCCGATCATCATTCAGGATGATCGCCCTGTAGCCGTAGATGCACTGATTTTGCTAAACACCTGAAGGAATTCCACGACCAACTTACTTTCACGCCGGATTTGACCAGTTTCCGTGATGCCGGGCGGGTGTTATATCCAAGGGGAGAGCGTCTATCCTGCCAGGGGAGCACGCCGGCATTGCAGCGCCGCCAGGATATCCCCCGGCGCCATCTTCAGCATGGCACCGCGCTGGCCGGCATTGATCATGACGTTTTCGTGGGACAGGAGATTTTCCTCCATCACGGCCGGCAGCCGTTGCCGCAGCCCAAAGGGGCTGATGCCCCCCACGTGGTAGCCGGTCAGGCGTTCGGCAACTGCGGTATCCGCCATGGCGGCCTTTTTGACCCCACAGGCCTTGGCCATCTTTTTCAGGGAAAGTTCCTGGTCGCCGGGCATGAGGGCCAGCCCGAAGGCCTTGCCGCCGAGATGCACCACCAGGGTTTTGATGGTCTGCGCCAGCGGAAACCCGATGGCGTGGGCCGCAAACGCCGCCCCTTTTTCCTCATGGTCATAGTGGACGACTTCGAAGGGAATTTTCTTCTGTTTCAACCAGACAACGGCACGGGTCGACATGGAGGGAGCTCCTTTTATTCGCTTCTCCTATTTGGTTTGGAAATAGGGGCCAAGGCCTCAAGGGGTCAGGGGTTCAAGGGCCTGTTTTCTAATGTTTTTATCAGCGCCTTTAACATTTTTTCGCTTTTTGCCCGACATTCAATCTTCTGTAATTGTTTAGCATTTCACTTGAATCCTCGAATCCCTGAACCCTTGAACCCTCAATCACCCCAAAGTTATTGGAAGTGATCCTCTTTTTTAATTGCCCGATAGTTAGTGTCCGTCCATAAATGGTAGACTTTGGTTCCTGGCAAGGCCCGAGCGCGTTTTCCCGCTATGCGGGACTTCCCATCTGATCGATTCCGGTCGGTGGGTGTCAACCGGAGGAATAACCCGCTATTTCGAGGATTGAAAACGAACGAGAACGCCGCCAGGGGCCGAAAGATGCCATTTATGGATGTACACTAGTTGATCAGCCGCTTCCGCATCACCCGCATGGCCAGGTATAGAAAGATTACGGCAAACAGCAGTAGATACCCTATGCAAACCAGCGGATGGGTCTGGCTGCTGCCCAGACTGAAACAGCGCACCAGCTCCACCATGTGGTAGAGCGGGAAGGCCAGCGCCATGGGCTGGGCCCAGGCCGGCAGGTTGGACACCGGGAAAAAAGTACCGCTGAAAAGAAACATGGGCGTGATGAAGAGGAAAATGGGCAGATTGAACATGTCGATGGTGGGCGTAATGCCGGTAAAAAACATGCCGATCGATCCCATGGCAAGCCCGCCCAGGAAGGCCATGGGCAGAATGAGCAGCCCCGACGGAAAATCGACAAACCCCAGCAGACCCAGCACCGTCATCATGATGACAGCCGCACCGAAGGCCTTGGTGGCGCTCCAGACCACTTCAGCCAGGATGATCTCCTCCAGCGTAAGCGGGGTGGCCAGCATGCCGTCGAACGTCTTCTGGTAATACATCCGTACGAAAGAGGCGTAAGTGGTCTCGAAAAAAGCGTTCCACATGACGGCGGTGGCAATCAGGGCCGGCGCAATGAATGCGGTGTAGGACAGTTGCAGGCCGGCGTAGTCTACCCCCTCCACCATGCCGCTGAAGCCCAGGCCGAAGGCCAGGATGTAAAGCAGGGGTTCCAGAAGCGGGGTGATGAAGTTGACTTTCCAGATCTTCTGGTAGGTCACCAGGTTGCGCCGCCACACCTTCACAAACCGCCACGATATCTTCTCTGCCATCATCATTCGCGCAGCTCCCGACCGGTCAGTCGCAAAAACACGTCTTCCAGGGTGCTGCTCCGGAAGGTGCAGCGGTCCGTACAGAAGTTATTCCGTATCGTGGTGTTCATGTCGGATTCCGCGGTGGTGTAGACGATGAGTTTGCGTCCCAGATCATCATGGGCCACATTGTTGCGGGCAATGTGGTCGCGCAGGGCCTGGTCCGGCCCCTCGATTTCAATGACATCCCCGCCCGCATGCCGGGCAATCAAATCGGGCGGCGCCCCGTCCACGAGAATTTTGCCATGGTCCACGATCACCAGGCGATCACAGAGCTGGGCCGCCTCCTCCATGTAATGGGTGGTCATCAGCACGGTCAATCCGCGCTGCTTGAGGGCCGCCAGTTTTTCCCACACCTGGTGGCGCGATTGGGGGTCGAGGCCGGTGGTCGGCTCGTCCAGGATCAGCAAATCCGGCTCGTTGATCAGGGCCCGCGCCAGGATCAGCCGCCGGGCCATGCCGCCGGACAACGCCATGACTTTGGCATCCTTCTTGTGCCCGAGAGCGAAAAAGTCCAGCAGTTCCCCGGCCCTGTGGCGGGCCTCCGTCGCCGGGATGCCGAAATAGCCGGCGAAAATAAGAAGATTCTGCTCGACGGAAAGGTCCGGATCCAGGGTGTTGTCCTGCTGGCAGACCCCGATACGGGCCTTGATGGCCCGCCGGTCCCGATCGATATCAAGGCCGAAAACACGCAGCCGGCCTTCGGTGACCGGCGAAAAGCCGTACAGCATGCGGATGGTGGTGGTCTTGCCGGCTCCGTTGGGGCCCAGCAGCCCGAAAAACTCCCCCGGTGCCACGCTAAAGGACAGATCGTCCACCGCGGTAAAACCGTCGTAGCGTTTGATCAGATTCTGGGCCTCGATAATCGCAGTCATAAGTAAGTAATGCTCTTCCCGCGGAGCGCGGATGTATCAAGTTCCGCGTCAAAAGGGCTTGAAAATGGTTTGTCGTTTTTGGTTTTGGTGTACCCATTGTCCCGCGCCGAGCATCGGCGGGGCGGACGGATTAAAGTGCGCGGACTGTTTGAGTCCGCCGTAGCCAAGGCGAAGGCGGGCGAGTTTCCGCGCGCTCCGGCCGCACCGACGACGCGCAGGATTAAGCGGGGCACGGGCTGCAAATGTCAAGGACATCGGTAACAAATAACGCTAAGGACATGGGTAACACTTTTTAACTGGTCCTCAGCATGCTTAGAGGTTCTTTCTTATATTTGTTGATCCGGCAAATACGGTAACGGCCCAAGTATACCTCCCAGAGCTCGTGGCCGATCTGCTCTAAGCCTACATACTCGCCGCGGAGCAGGTAGCCAAGGTATACATTCATGCGCTCAACCCAAATCGTGCCGTTATGGTTGACCCGCGCCCGTTTAAAATGTCCCGGATACTCTACCGGTGACAAGCGCGACGGCATCCGACGCCTCGAGCGCTGATAACAACTGGCCGGGGGGCGCTGGCCCAGGCTCTCGTGAGGGCGAACCTCATTGTAGCGCTTACGAAACGCGTCAAAACGCGCCTGTTGCTCCCGGGCATTGGCTGCTGGCGGATGTAGGGTCTCATCTTTCAGCGTGCGGTGCATACGCTCATGACGACCGTTTTGCTGGGGTTTGCCCGGCGCAATGCGTTCGGGCATGATCCCCAGGCGGATCCACCACACCGACAGTTGGGAGAGGCCCCCAACGCCGATGGAAGCAAAGGGGGCGCCATTATCGGTACGGATGCGCTCAGGCAACCCATGGCACTTAAACAAGCGCTTGAAGACCATGCGGCTCTCACGGGTTCGGGTGCCCTTGATAATTTGACAAGAAAGCAAATAGCGACTGACATGGTCCATGACCGTCAACGGATAGCAACAGGTACCGTCACGGGTGTAAAATTGACCTTTGAAGTCCGCACTCCAGACATCGTTGGGCGCGCGCACCGGGGCAAAGGGCTTGACACTCGGCTGAACACTGCGCCGACGACGGCGCGGCCGGGTCAGCCCTTCCGACCGCAGGATATTGCCCACCGATGCTTCGCTCGGCAACTCCCAGTCGGGATGCTGTTGCGCCAGAAGAACCAGCAGTTTCTTGGCGCCCCAGTCAGTATGCTCCTGGCGCAAAGCAATCAGCGATTGGCGAATCGCAAATGGAATGCGATGCGGGCTGCGATGAGGCCGTCGGCTTTGCTCCTGAAGACCTGCCAAACCTAAGGCTTGGTAGCGCTTGACCCACTTGTAGCCGGTTTTGCGACTGATACCGTAGCTTAAACAAATTTGGGTGAAGCTTTCTTGACCCCGTAACCAGTCGCTTAAAAATAGGACTTTTGCGTCCATAGGTCTCACCGTTAACCAGGGCATGGATGCCTCCTTTCTGGATACATCCATACATGGTAGGTGTTACCTATGTCGTTAGCGTAAACTGTTACCTATGTCGTTAGCTCATACCGGCGGTTTCTTTTGATTCCTTTTCTTTTCCGGAAAAGAAAAGGAATAATAAAATCATTCTCCCAGGATCGGTCAAACCTTTCCGGGCCTTCATCGAGGTGGATAGTTTAGATCGAAACAAAGGGCATAGCTGTCCATCGTTGTCAACGACAACCCGGTCAAAGGAACGCAACGATCCGGTCGTAAAGCAGGCGGCTGAGATTCTCGTCGCCGAACGTGCCGATGCGGATGCCCACCTCGGAAACCTGCTCCGTCTTGGTATTCACACGGACCTTGACTTCCTTGCCGGTGGCGGTGCGCGCGGTGGCCATGCCGTCGGTTTTGGAGGCCGCAGCGGTTTCTTTGGCCCAAATCAGGTCCTTGAAGGCTTTCTCCGTCGCGGCAATGACCGCCTCGGGGGTGGCATCCAGATCCGCCTTAAGTTCGCCTTTGTAATACAGCGCACCGGCCGCCGCTCCCCCGGCGGCGGCACCCACCACCAGAGCCGTACAACCCGTCAAAAACGATGCGGTCACCATCAAAACCACGCCCAGCCCAGCGTTCCTTGCCCATGCCATCATGCCCTCTCCTTTCCCTGCGGTTCGTCAGCTCCTAAATTTTGACGGTTTCGTAAAAAGTCCGATTCCCCTGAGGGGGACTAAAGATCGGTGTTACGCTTCATCCCTCGTCACTGCGGCGTACGATAAGTACGCCTCCTTCCTCGGGATTCGCAAGCCTTGATCTCGAACGTTTTACGAAACCGTCCCAAATTTGTCTTTTTACGAGACCATCAAATTTTGGTGCCTTAAAGTAATGAACCCCTCAGGCAGGGTCAAGCACCATTTCCCCAACCATATGGTCGGCAGGAGGCATGAATTGACAAACGTTCAAACAATTCGTACTATTGTTTGAATTTTCAAATCCGCTAAATCCTGAGGAGATCTCTGTATGCCGGTCGGCCAAAAACGTCAGCAGATTCTAGAAGCGGCCTCGGAATGCCTGGCCCGTTTCGGTTACGACAAGACCACCATGGACGACATCGCCCGCCGGATCGGACTCAATAAGACCTCGCTTTATTATTACTATCGCAACAAGGAATCCATTTTTATCGAGGTCATCGTCCAGGAGGCCCAAACCTTTCTGGATGCCCTGCAAGCCAAGGCCGTCAAGGCCAGCAGCTGCCGGAATCAAATCCTGACCTATCTGACGGAACGTTTCCGCTATTATCGGCACGTCGTCAACCTGCACCATTTATCCATCGAAACCCTGCGAAACATCCAGCCGACGTTCAAGGCCCTCTACCAAAGCGTTCTGGATCAGGAAATCGACTTTATCGGCAAGCTCTTCCAGGACGGTATGGATCATGGCGAAATCAAGTCCGGACCGGCCCGGGAGCTCGGGCGTATCATCCTGACGGTAACGGACGCCATCAAACTGAGCAGCTGCCCGAAGCCCGGGCAACGTCCCCCGGAGGCCATCGATTATTCCCAGGTCGAGAAAGATGTCGTCTATGCCGTGACGTTGATGCTGGACGGTCTGGCTGTGCCGTCCGGAAAAAAGTGAAGGAGAAAAGCGTCATGAACGTCAAAGCCCACTTCAAATCCTGTTTCTTTTTCTGGCGCCCCTCCATGGCGCGCCGGATTACAGTCTATTTCGTCATTTTCGGACTGATCGTATTTTACGCCAGCACCCTGGTTTATATGGTGACAGCCAAGAAGCATTTTCTCGACTCGGCCCACCGCCTCGTGCGGCATCAGCTCGACATGGTGGCCGGCAGCCGGGAGGCGGATTTTCTCTGGAACCAGAGCGGAACGTCCCATCCCGGACTTTACGACATGACCCGTACCCTGTCGGCCCTTTCGTCCACATTTTACACCGTGAAGGATATTGCCTTTTACAGCCGGAAGGGGGGACGCAACCAATGGTACCGTTTCGAGCTCGGCCCCGACAAGGTCCTCTACAAGCGCCCGGCCTCGGCCCCCCAGGTCCAAACCTTGCAGCGCGGCACCAGCCGCATGGGTTGGGACGGCTCGGGGTTTTCCCTGTCCCGGGAAACATTGGCCGTCTATTTTGACATTACCCGCCCGGGGGACCGCCACCCATCCCTTCTGGGCCTCAGTGTCGACAAGCAGGGACTTGTCGGATTGATCAACCGCAAACTGGTTCACCTGCTGTGGATGACCCTGTTGGCCCTTATCCTGTTGCGCCTGCTGGGCTATGGCTTCGCCCGCCGGCTGGCCCGACCCATCGAGGTCCTCTCCCGCAGTGCCGAAGAAGTGGCCCAGGGCGATCTGTCGATCCGCGTGCCGGTGGAAACCAACGACGAGATCGGCAAGTTCTCCGCCAATTTCAATCAAATGGTGAAGGGCTTGCAGGAGAGGGAAAACGTGCGCCTGCTGGAATTCGAATTGGAAAAAGGGCGCCAGATCCAGCGTGATTTTCTTCCGCGCCAGCTGCCCCAGCTGCCAGACTGGAACATTGCCGCTTTCTTTGACCCCGCCCGCCAGGTTTCCGGGGATTTTTACGATGTCTTCCCCCTGACGGACGGCCATGTGGGCCTCGTGATCGCCGATGTCTGCGACAAAGGTGTCGGATCGGCTTTCTACATGGCCCTTTTTCGCAGCCTCATACGCATCTACGCCGAGCAGCCCGCAGTGGAAGCGCCGGACAGCCCCCGGGAACCGACCGCCTATCTGCGGGCCATGAAACGCACCAACGACTACATCGCCCGCAACCACGGGCAGGACGCCATGTTCGCCACCGTTTTCTTCGGAGTTCTGAACCCCGAAAGCGGCGGGCTGTGGTATATCAATGCCGGCCATGAACCGCTGTATGTGGTGCGCTCCGGAGAAATCCGCCACAAACTCGCCCCCACCGGGCCGGCCCTGGGGTTGTCGGAGGACATCGTGTACCGGACCGAACGCCTGACCCTGGTGCCCGGCGATCTGCTGATGGGCTACACCGACGGGGTGATCGATGCCCGATCGCCCGACGATGAAATGTTCTCCCGCGGACGGCTGCGCGACCTGCTGGCCCAACCGGCGGCAACGGCCGCGGATCTTCTGGAACAGGTCAGGGAATCCCTGTTCGGCTTCATCGGCAAAGCCCCCCGTTTGGACGATGTGACCATGATTGCGGTGCAGCGCCTTTAACCCGAACATTTGCATGAAATTTTTTCTGCACCATAAATTTTGTGCCAATATTCAGGGGTATCAGAACTATTCGGGATAGCATTATCGAAAGTAGGAAAGTGAGAAATTAAAAAAGCTGCCGCGGTCAATCAGCCCCCGGCAGCTTTCAGATATCAACCGGAATGGATCGAAGGATATTCCTCTATCCCAACACCCCCATGCCCATCAATGTAATCCAACCGATGATAAATCCCACCACCACCAGGAGATAACGGTCTTCGATTTTCATCATGCCTCCTTTCCGGCCGATGGCCGTAAACTTGGTAAAGGCGGCCAGGCCGCTGCCCCGCCGCCCGTTTCCATAAGTTTTCTTTTTCCAAGGGCCAGCTGTCAGGTCTCCTTCACCACAATCATGGTATCGGTATTGGCCTGCCGGATCTGCTCTTCATTGGTGGTGGACATCTCGGCCTTGAAACACAGGGCCCACATCATGATGATGCCCAGGATCCACCACACCAGCTGCCAGGACCACAGCGGCGGAAATCCGGCAAACGAAAACGCCTTGTTGCCGATGATGCAGGCCGGGCCGATGGCAAACAGATACCATAGCGGCACCAGCACTTTCATGGCCTTGCGCCATTTCTTCCCCGATTCGGAGGGGGCATCCACCCGGTCCAGCCACGCCCGGATTTCCTGCTGGCGCTGGGTGGTTTCCTCGCTGTCCCGAAAGCCGAGAAACCGGCAGGCATAGGCCACCAACAGCCCAACACCGGTCCCCCAGGCCGCGCAATGAATCGTAAGGGGCTCCGGATAGATCCGGTAGGTGACAAACACGGCCACCATACCCGCCAGCACTCCCATGACTGACCCGATGGACGGCCAGCGCAAGCCCCAGAGGGTTCCCGAGAGCAGCACGTACATGACAAACCCGAAGGCGGTCGCCAGCCCGCCCAGCATGACCAGGACGGCCGTGGAAGTAAGCCCCACCCACAGGGCGGCAATGGTAATGATGGTGGCAAACAGGCGGTTGACCCAGATCTGTTCCGCATCGCTGCACTGCTGCTTGCGAACATAGCGCCACCAGATATCCCGCAGGAGGATCGATCCGCCGGTGCCGATGTAGGGTGCGGCCGTGGAGTGCATGGCGGCAATGGCCCCGATGAAGACGACACCCAGCATGAACGGCGGGAGAAAGTTTTTCATGAGAATGGGCACCACATCCCGGTCGCTGGCAAATTCCAGGATGCCCGCCTTCTGGAGCATGATGGCCCCCATTCCCTGGAAGGCCGTGAAGAAAAACAGCGCGAAGCCGACGATGAAGGTGGACATGAACACGTGCTGCCAGGCCAGGGGCTTGGGATCCTTGATGCCGAAAGTCCACATGGTGAATGCCGGCGAGGACTGGATGCCCATCAGGGCGAACATGTAGGAGAGGATCATCACCCCGGTCCAGGCCCGCTGCCCCACCGTGAAATTGATGATGGAAGGGACCTCCAGATAGCGGGATTCCAGCATTGCCATCTGGGCCGCGAAATCGGTCCATCCGCCGAAATGGTGCAGGACGTAGGCCCCCAGAATCACGATGCCGCTCACCAGTAGAATAAACTGAATCACCCCCACCCACGTACTCGCCTTGAGACCGCCCGTGCAGATATAAAACCAGACGATGAATCCCATGAAAATGGCACCGAAGGCCGCCGGCAAGCCGGTGACGTAATGGAACAGGGCTCCCGCCGCCGTCAGTTGCAGCGCCGAATAAAAGGTCGCATAGAGAAAGGCGGTGGCCACCACCAGGAAACGCACAGCCTCGTTGTTGTAATAGTAGGCGTACATATCCCCCGGGGTTACGAACCCGTAACGCTTGCCCATCAACCAGGTGCGTTTGCCGAAAAAGGCCCCGGTGATGGGTATGGTCAGGACGTAGAACGAAGCAAAGGCGTACGCCAGTCCCGACAGGTAAATGGCGCCCGGATGGGATACGAAAGTCCAGCCGCTGAAGGATGCGGCCGTGGACGCCAGCAGAAACGCGAAAAAGGGTATCGAGCGCCCGGCGATGGCGTAGCCGGACGATGTCTTTTCGGTGAAATACCCCCTCAGCCCCCAGTAGAAGCAATAAACGATATAAATCCCCAACATGATGTATACCCAGGTTGTTCCACTCATAAGCCCCCCTTTCTGGCTGCCCGGCCACGCGCTGCCGATCATGCCTGGCCGGATTAAAAAATGAGGTGGTCACCCGATCACGACCGATTCGTTCGGGCGCTCCGGGTGGTTGGTGCCTTGGTGTAGCCGGGAAAGTCGTGACCACCCCTGGGTCCAAATGGCCAAAAGGACTTTCCCGGCCGGTGTCCCGGCCCATTATAGGGACATTTGTCCCTTACAAACTATAATTTGTACATTTTGTCAAGTGCTATTTGGTACATTTGTATAGTTTGGTGGGAATAATGGGGATCCGGCGTTGGAAATTCACCGGGAAATGGAGGAAAATCAGTGTGGGGGATGTTACACGAGGTAGGCGTGGCAGGAAATCAGCAAGCAATAAATCGCCGCAAAAGCCGCCATCTGGCCCAGGCCGAAACGGGGCCAGAAGGGCAGGTCTTCGATGGGCGCCGGCATCGGCGCGTACGCGCGTCGGGGGAAACAGATGATTTCACAGCCGGCCGCGGTCCATACCGGAGGGCGGGCGGCGTGCTTCAGGCGACGGCGGATCAATTGCACCAGCTTTTTGTCTTCGACCCGCTGGGCCTCGCGCAGCATTTCCAGATACAGGTCGGTGGTCTGACAAAAGGTTTCAACGGGTTGGGGCATCGCACCCTCCTTATCCGGAACGATGGGTGGCCGGCTGGCACTCATGGGTCAGGCCGGCGAACAACCCGCCAAGCTTCTCCGCAATATGGCAGATAAGCTCGCGGTCTTCCAGGCGCACCGCCTTGTTGAGCATCTCGAGATAGACATCGGCACCCGGCAATCGCTCCAGGACGTGGCGCTGAACAACCACGCCGCCGTCGCCATCCCCGGCCAGGTCCACGGGCCTGGCCGGGGACCTGGCCGCGGCATGGGCGGGATCCAGTTCAGACACCGGCACGCCCAGCACGACCGCCATCTTTTCAAGGTCGTCCGGGGTCGGTATCTGCCGGCCAAGCTCGATATTCTTGATTTTGGTCCGCCCGGATTCAAACGAGGTGTCAAACGCCGCTGCACCTAAAGCGCCCTGGTTCAGGTTGCAGCGACGTCTGAGAAGTTGAATGATTTCCGGTTGCCTCAGTTCCATAAGGGCTCCTTTTCGAATGGCGTGGCGAATGGGATCGGCGGTTCAGGAAAGGAAGTGCGAATGGTGCAGGGTCCCGCCGTTTCGGTTCAATACCAACAAGATGCACTCAATTGGACACCAGGTCAAGGGATAAAATAAAAATTGTTGTCCAAATGGATATCTTATTTGAACGGTCGCTGTCGACAGGTCATGGATGGCGATACACGCCTGCGGAAGATGGCTTGTCAAATGCCGATGTAGTCACGCCGGATCATAGGTTCCGCCAGGAACTGCGCCGGGGTGCCCTGCCAAACATTCCGGCCTTTCTGAATGACGTAAATCCGGTCGCAAATCCGGGTCAGGGCATCCACATTCTTGTCCACCACCAGCATGGACAGGCCCTGTTGTTTGAGGATTTCCAGACAGCGCCAGATCTGGCGGCGGATTTTCGGGGCCAGACCTTCGGTGGCCTCATCCAGCAACAGCAGTTGGGGATGGGTCATCAGGGCCCGTCCAATGGCCAGCATTTGCTGTTCGCCGCCGGACAACTGATCGCCCAAATGGCTTTCCCGCTCCCGCAAAGCCGGGAAAAGGTCGTACACCGCCGATAGCGTCCAGCGCGACCCATTACCGGCGGTGGCCATCAGGTTTTCCCGCACGGACAAGGTAGGGAAAATTTGTCGCCCCTCCGGGACAAGGCCGATACCGCAGCGGGCCACCCGATAGGGCGGCAGGGTTTGAACAGGGCGCCCGTGAAAACGAATGGTGCCGCTGCGAATGGGGGTGAGCCCCATGATCGACCGGATGGTGGTCGTCTTGCCCATCCCGTTGCGTCCCATAAGCGCCACCACTTCCCCCTGCCGCAGGTTGAGGCTTACGCCGAAGAGGGCCTGGCTTTTGCCGTAAAACGTTTCAATGCCGTCCACGTCAAGCATCGGTCCCCTCCTTGGCCGGCGTCTCGTCGCCCAGATAGGCCTCGCGAACGGCCGGGTCGGCCCGGATGGTCTCCGGTGTGCCGCTGGCGATGGTTCGGCCGTAGACCAGCACCGAAATACGATCGGCCAGCGAAAAGACAGCCCCCATGTCGTGTTCCACCAACAGGATGCTCACATGGTCTTTCAGGCGCCGGATCAACTTGGTCAGTTCCACGGCACCCCCCGGTCCCATGCCGGCATAAGGCTCGTCCAGCAGCAGCAGTTTGGGTCGGCCGACCAGGGCCATACCCACTTCCAGCTGCCGCTTTTCGCCGTGGGACAGGCTGACTGCCGGTATGGTCGCGCGCTCTTCCAGCCCCACACGCTCCAGGGCCGGTCCGATCTCCCGGCGGGTGGCCGGGTCGTCGCCGGCTTTGCGCCAGAAACGAAAACTGTGACCGTTGTGGGCCTGGATGGCCAGGGCAAGGTTTTCCTTCACGGTCAGCTGATCGAAGATCGAGGTGATCTGGTAGGAGCGGGCCAGCCCCATCCTGGTCCGCCGGTGAACCGGCCAGGGGGTGATATCTTGCCCGTCGAAATAAATCTCACCGCTGTCGGGCTTCAATTCGCCGCTCAACTGGTTGAGTGCCGTGGTCTTGCCGGCACCGTTGGGGCCGATCAGGGCGTGCAGCTCCCCCCGGGCCACTTCCAGGCAGAAGCGGTCGCTGGCCTGCACGGCGCCGTAATGCTTGACCAGGGATCGGACGGAAAGGAGAGCCTCAGCCATGATTGCCGTTGCCTCCTGCCAATATGCCGTAAATGCCCCGTTTGGCGAACAACACCACCACCACGAGAAAAGGCCCCAGAAAGACCATCCAGTGCTCCGTGTAAATCGAAAGGAATTCTTCCATCAGCAAAAGGGTGGCGGCCCCCAAAACCGGCCCGAACAGGGTCCCCATGCCGCCGAGAAGCACCATGACCAGGATCTCCCCCGACCGGGTCCAGTGCATCAGGCCGGGACTGACATATTCCGTCTGGTTGGCGATCAGCGCCCCGGCCAGGCCGGCGCCGGCGCCGGCAATGATGACGCAGACCAGTCGATAGCGAAAGGTCGGAAAGCCAAGGGATTTCATGCGTCTTTCGTTATCCTTGCAGCCCCGGATGACCATGCCGAAGCGGGAGTGGACCAACCGCCAGGAGAAAAAAAGAAAAAGGGCCAGGGCCGCCAGGCACACGAAGTAAAACTGGCGGTCGTCCCCCAGGTCAAGTCCCGGAAGCGTGTTGCGGGCGAAAAGGCTGAGGCCGTCGTCCCCGCCATAGGCTTCCAGGGAAACGAAGAAATAGTAGAGCATCTGGGCGAAGGCCAGGGTGATCATGATAAAGTGCATGCCGGTGGTGCGCAGGCTCAGCGCCCCGATGATTCCGGCCGCCGCCGCGGAAAACAGGACGGCCAGGGGCCAGACCGTCAAGGCGGCCTGGCTGCCGCCGATGGCCAGGGGCCAGTTGAACAGGACCGTCCCCTCGAAGGCATGCATGGACAGGATGCCCACCCCATACGCCCCGATCCCGAAAAAAGCGGCATGCCCCAGACTGACCATGCCGCCGAAGCCCAGCATGAGATCGAGACTGACGGCGGCCAGGGCATAGATCAGGATACGGCTGGCCAGAGTCACCAGGTAGGGCTCATCGGTTAGGCCGGCAATCACAGGCAGTGCCACGAGCAGCAGGGCTCCGGCCACGATGGCGATAGTCTTGCGGTTCACAGTCATCTTTCCTGCCCTGAAAGTCCGTTTACGACTATGGTGGAAATTGGCGTCAAGTAAATCCTTCCAATGCGTTACCGTTGTTTTCGATATTCGACGGTTTCGAAAAACGTTCAAGATCAAGACGCGCAAATTCCGACGAACGAGGCGTACATCAGTACGCCGCAGTGAGGAGGAATACCGCTATCGCGGGGGCCGGAGGCCGCGCAACGCCGATATTGGACGTTTTACGAGACCGTCACCCATGGGCCGGCAGCAAGCCTTTGGGCCGCCACACCAGCACCGCCGCCATGAGCAGGTACACCGACATGGATGCCAACGATGCCGCCGCGCCGTCGGCATAGGCCGGGGAGAGAAACAGGCGCAGCAGAATCGGCAGAAAGGCCCGGCCCAGCGTATCCACCAACCCCACCAGCAGCGCTCCTGCCAGAGCCCCGCGGATGGATCCGATCCCGCCGATGACGATGACCACGAAAGTCAGGATCAGAACACTCTCCCCCATGCCGGCCTCCACCGCCAGGATGGGGCCGGCCATGACACCGGCCAAGCCGGCCAAAAGCGTCCCCAAACCGAACACCAGCGTGTACAAAAGACGGATGTTCACGCCCAGGGCGCCGGCCATTTCACGATTGCTGGCCCCGGCACGGATCTGCATGCCGATGCGGGTGCGGGTGAACAGGAGATAGAGGAGCACCCCCACCATGATGCCCACCGCGATGACCGCCAGGCGATAACTGGGATAGGGAACCCCCGGGATGATTTCGACGCTGCCGCTCAGCCAGGCGGGCACGTCCATGAACAGGGGTTGGCGCCCCCAGAGAATGCGTGTCAGTTCGTTGAAAAACATAATCAGACCAAAGGTGGCCAGCACCTGGTCCAGGTGGTCCTTTTTATAAAGACGCCGCAGGACGAGGGTTTCCACGACCATCCCCGCCAGGGCGGCCGCCGGCAGGGCCGCCAGGACGCCCAGGAGAAACGAATCCGTCCGCAAGGCGACCGTGGCCCCCACATAGGCGCCGATCATGTAGAACGACCCGTGGGCCAGGTTGATCACCTGCATGATGCCGAACACCAGGGTCAGGCCGGTGGACATGAGAAACAGCATGATGCCCAGCTGGAGTCCGTTCAGAAGTTGTTCGATGAATAAGAGCATTGGTCCTACATAATTAAGGAGTCAGGAGTCAGGAGTCAGAATAAAGATCGGGGCGCGACTCTCCTGTCAAGCACCCGAAACTAATGAATTGACGATGGCATCCATTTCTTTGCTTCAGTATCCTGAATTCTCTCCGATAATCGTTTCAGCGTATCTCACCCATAAAGTCCGATATGGTGAAAATAGGTCGCCCTTGACTTCAATATGTTCCTTCCCAAACTTCTTTAGAAGCGATCCAATCGTGTCCGCATCGGAAATGAGGATTTTTTGTTCTGATCAAGGCCGCACAAGGGGTTGCGGTGAGGCGTACTCATGTACGCCGCAGCCGCAAACCCCGCGGAGAACGACGATCAGGGCAAAAAAGACCAATTCTGGGCGGACACTAATCGAGTTTACAGTCCTTGATGTACACATTGCTGTGGTCTTCGAAAACGGCCTTCAGCGTCTTGTTGGTATAGGTGCCGTCAGCCGTCTTGACCACTTCGCGGATGTAGATATCCTGCACCGGATGCTGGTTGGCGGAAAAAGCGAACTTCCCTCGAATGGTATCGAAATCCGCCTTGCGAATGGCCTGGCGCAGGGCATCCAACTTGGCGACATCGCCCTCCACCGCTTTCAGGGCACTGCCCAAAAGGCGGGCCGCATCGTACCCCTGGCTGGCATAGAGCGTGGGGGTGCGGCCGTAGGCTTTCCTGAATGCGGTCACAAACTGGCGGTTGGCCGGATTGTCCAGGTCATGGGTCCATTGGGAACCATTTTTGACGCCGACAGCCGCATCCTTGACCGCCTGGAGGAGACGTTCGTCAAAGGAAAACGCCGGGCCGAACACCGGGATGTCCTGATTCAGGCCGGCCTGGGCGTACTGCTTGATGAAATTGATCCCCATGCCCCCCGGCAAAAAGAAGAACACGGCATCGGGTTTGGCCGCCCGCAGGGCCGCGATTTCAGCGGCATAGTCCGACTGGCCCAACTTGGTGTAGACCTCGCCGGCGATGGTGCCTTTATAATAGCGTTTGAACCCCGCCAGGTGATCCTTGCCGGCCGGATAGTTGGGCGCCAGCAGGTAAACATTTTTGAAGCCGGCCTCTGTCACGTACTGGCCCACCACCTCGTCCAGGTTGTCGTTCTGGTAGGCCACGTTGAAGTAATTTGCATGGCAGCCCTTGCCCGCCAGCAGCGACGGTCCGGCGTTGGCGCTCACATAGATCACATCCTGCCGCACCACCTTGGGCACCACGGCAATGGCCACGTTGGAGAACACGATGCCGGTCAGGATCTTCACCTTGTCACGTTTGATGAAGCGCTCGGCGATCTGTTTGGCTTTCTCCGGCTTGCGGCCGTCATCTTCCACGAGCAGTTCCACCGGCACCCCGCCCAGTTTGCCGCCCTCCTGGTCGATGGCCAGCTGGAACCCGTCGCGAATCTCCTCCCCCAGGTAACCCGCCTTGGTGGACAGGGTGGTAATCATCCCGATTTTGACCGGCTCCACCGCCAGAGCCGGAACCGCCGCCAGCATCATTACCGCCACCATCAATACCGTAAGTCTTCTCACCATCGTCTCTCTCCTTTACTGTCCCTGCCACTTTTCCATTCTGCAGCATGGCCCTTGTAAATCTATTCCAGATGACATTTCCATGGTTCCCTCGGCCCCTTGCGCCCTTGGCCCCTCGAACCCTTATGATCTTGCCGCACCTATGGCGGCACGATCATTACCGCAACCCCCGAATAAAATCCCCCACAGCCGCCACCCCCTGTTCTTCCACCAGCCGCAGGGTCTGGGTGCCGATCACGGCAATGTCGGCCTTACCCGTTAGAAAATCCACATCCGTTTTGTCCTTCACGCCGAAACCCAGGGCCAGGGGAAGATCGGTTGCACGACGGCAGCGACCCAGGTAGGCCCCCAGCTCATCTGAAAAACGGGTGTCCATCCCGGTCACGCCTTTGCGGGCCACACAGTAGACAAACCCGCTGGCAACAGATGACAGGTAGCGCAGGCGCTCGTCGGACGTGGTCGGTGAAAAAATGAAGATAGGGTCGCACCCGTTTTCCGCCATGGCGCTCAGATACTCTTCCCCCTCCTCAGGCGGCAGGTCCGGCACAATGGCCCCCCGGATGCCGGCGTCGGCCATCTCGTGCACGAAGGCGGCCACGCCGCGGCGGAGCAGGATATTGTAATAGGTCATGTACAAAAACGGGATGTCGTGGCGGCGGGCCATCTCACGGCCGAATTCCAGGCAGCGGGCCACGGTTACACCGCGCTCCAGGGCCTCCTGGTTGGCTTTAAGGATGACGGGTCCGTCGGCAATGGGTTCGGAGAAGGGGATCTGCAGTTCCATCAGATCCACCCCGGCATCCACCATGGCCGCCACCATGTCGCTGCAGGCGTCCCAGTCCGGATACCCCGCCACGATATGGGTCATCAGAAGAATGTCTTTCCCTTTGCGCCGTTCCTTCAGATAGGTCTCAAGCATGTTCGCCTCTTCCCAAGTCACGTTTGATACTGTTCCGCTTTACGGATGATGAATTCGCGCCAACCAGGATCCTCGAAAGCGTCCGCCACCGTGAAGATGTCCTTGTCCCCCCGGCCCGACTGGTTGATGATGAGGCAGTCTTCGGGGGACATATCCGGGGCGTCCTTGAAGGCCTGGACAAAGGCGTGGGCCGACTCCAGGGCCGGGATCAGCCCTTCCTTGCGAATCGTCAGGCGCATGGCCGCCACCACTTCCCGGTCCGTGGCCGCCGTAAAACGTGCGCGCCCTTCTTCCCTGAGGTGGGACAGGATGGGGGAGACCCCCACATAGTCCAGCCCGGCAGCGATGCTGTGGGTCTCCTGCATCTGGCCCTCGGCATTCTGGAGGAAGTAGGTCTTGTAGCCCTGGGCCACGCCGATGGCGGCGTCGTCCGAGCACAATCGCGAGGCGTGCGCCCCGGTATCCAGGCCCCGCCCGCCTGCTTCGACCCCTACCAGTTCCACCGGGTCGTCCATAAAACCGCCGAAGATTCCCATGGCGTTGGAACCGCCCCCCACACAGGCATAAATACGCCGGGGCAATTTCCCTTCACGCTCCAGCACCTGGGCCCGGGCCTCCCGGCCGATGATGGACTGGAACCAGGCCACCATCTCGGGAAAAGGATGCGGCCCGCAGGCCGTCCCCAGCACATAGTGGGTGTTGTCCATGTTGGAGACCCAGTCGCGAAAAGCCTCGTTGATGGCGTCTTTGAGGATGCGCGTGCCGTCCTTGACCGGCACCACTTCGGCCCCCAGCTGCTCCATCCAGAAGACATTCGGACGCTGGCGTTCCACGTCCACCTCGCCCATATAAATGGTGCAGTCGAAACCGAAACGGGCCGCCATGGTGGCCGTAGCCACGCCGTGCTGGCCGGCGCCGGTTTCGGCAATGACCCGCTTTTTGCCCATGCGTTTGACCAGCAGGCCCTGCCCCATGACGTTGTTGGCCTTGTGGGCACCGGTGTGGTTGAGATCCTCCCGCTTGACATAGATCCGGGCTCCGCCGAAGTGGCGGGTCAGGTTCTCCGCCAGGGTCAGGGGCGTGGGCCGGCAGGAATAAGATGACATCAGGTTCTCGTATTCCTGCCAGAAGGCCGGATCGGCCTTGGCACTCTCGTAGGCCGCGGTCAGCTCGTCAAAGGTTGCCACCAGGATTTCCGGGAGGAAGGCCCCGCCGAAATCCGCGAAATATCCTTTTTTATTCATCCGCCAGTCCTCCGATGGTCTGGGAAAAGACAAACTGGTCCGTGCGGCAGAAAAGCTCGGCATAAATGGCGTTTTCCGCCTGGGGAAAATTCAGGTACCGCTTGACGGCCAGAACCGGGGTGGATGCCGCCACACCGAGATCCCGGGCCCGGGCATCCTGCAAATAGGCAATGCGAAAGGTCTGCCGCCCGTTGGTGGGGCGCATGTAGTAGCGCTCGGCCGCTATGGCGGCTATGGAACGGCCTTCCAGATCCAACCGGTCGATGCCGTCGAAAAGTTCAGGGTGCATGTAGAGGTCTTCGATCAGCACGGGGACCTCGTCCACCAGACTGCGCCGGGAAAAGAAAAATGCCTCGCCGCCGTCAAAGGGGTTGTCGCTGTCGCCTTTGACCACAACCCGCTTGATTTGGCGCCGCACCCGGGTGTCCACGGTCAGGCCCTGGCCCTGGAAGGCCGATGTGGTGCCGGCCAGGGAAAACAGGTCCACCTCGTGATCCGCCTCGGCCACGTAGGTGCCGGATCCCCGCCGGCGCACCAGCATGCGCCGCCGCACCAGCACGTCGATGGCCTGCCGGACCGTGGGCCGTCCAATGCCGAAAGCGGCCGCCAGCTGATGTTCCGATGGGATCCGGTCCCCGACGCCATATTCACCGGCCCGTATCCGGGCCGTCAGCAAATCCGCCAGCTGGTGGTAGAGCGGTATGGGAGATTGGGTATTCAGCATGGGATCATTCGCCCTTCCTGCGTATGGAACATGGTTGGGTGTTTAGCCATAATTGGTAAAGTTGTCAAGACAAATAAGACGGTTTTATAAATCGCCCAATATCTGCGTTGTGCTGCACCCCTCGTCACTGCAGCGTACAACAGTACGCTTCGTTCCTCGGAATTTGCACGCCTTGGTCTTGAACGATTTATAAAACCGTCTGACTTTAAATTATAGGTAATCGATATCGTGTTGGATATTGGTGTTGTCTTGCTTCCCGGGTTTCGATAGGGTCGCCGCCATGAAAGATACGCCTAAAAAAGCATCCATTCTGATCGGGCCGGCGGGCAGCGGCGGGAAAGGGCATCTGAAGGGGTTGGACGAAGCAGCCCGGCTGAAGCTGGACTGCATGGAGATCGAATTTACCTACGGGGTGCGCATGAAGCCGGAAATGGCGGAAACCGTGGGGGCGCGGGCCCACGAACTGGGCCTTATCCTTTCGGTGCATGCCCCCTACTATATCAACCTGGCCTCCTATGAAGACGCAAAAATCGAAGCCAGCCGCCAGCGCATCCTGGACAGCTGCCACCGGGCCCACCTGATGGGCGCCCGCAATGTGGTCTTCCATGCCGGCTTCTACCAGAAACGCACCTCACGGGAGACCTACCGGCTGATCCGCCGGGAAATCCTGGATCTCCAGGACCACATCCGCAAGACCGGCTGGCAGGTCGCCCTGTGCCCCGAAATCACCGGCAAGCCCTCCCAGTTCGGGTCCACCGAAGAACTGCTGGAACTCATGCAGGACACCGGCTGCGGCATCACCGTGGATTTCGCCCACCTCTACGCCCGCAACCAGGGCGTCATCGATTACGACGCGGTCATGCCCCTGCTGCCCGAGAGCTTCCATGCCCACTTCTCGGGCATCGAATACACGGCCAAGGGCGAAAAAAAACACATCCGCACCCGGCCCGGCCACTTCCGCCCCCTGCTGGAAGCCCTCATTCGGCACGGCAAGCAGGTCACCCTGATCAACGAGTCCCCCAAACCCTTTGAAGATGCGGTCATGATGAAGGCCATGGTGAAGCAGCCGCAACAGCCCTGAAGTAACGACTTTTTTCCGTCCACGCCGGTAAAACGAACGCTTGGCATGATCATTTGGAATCCGTCGGCACCCTGGCGCACATGCCGTTAAAACGATCGTATTTATAAAAAATTTACATTTTTAAGCCGCCCTTGCCTATCGAAAATCATTATTGACATTGCCCATCTTTTGAGTATATTCTCCATTAGTATAAGCTTAAAATAAATCGTGGAGATAAATGCCATGTTCGCAGCTTCTCCTCTGCCGATATTCACGCGACCCCGGGATTTCACCTGAAACCTCGGGGTTTTTTATTTCCCGGCTGCTGATCCTCCGCTTCAGCCGTATAACGGCACCACCATCTCCTTTACACGCCGGGCAATATCCTGTTCGCCACTTGCCAGAATGGGAGAATGCCATGCCCCAAACGCCATGGGCGCTTTTCTTCAGAGCCATCCGGCGCATTTCGGCGATGATCGTTCCAGCCGATCCGGACATGCCGAACGGCTTTCCCCCAATCCCCTTCTCTCTTAGAAAGGAAACGCATATGAGCAGCCCCTGCGCCATCCGTCGGGTTCTGGTCCTGATTGCGCTAACGCCCCTTCTCTTCATTGCGGCGGGAGCGGTCGCATCTGAATTTTCTGCTGAGATTACCGTGACCGGCCAGGGCGTCGACAGCCTCTATCAACTTCATGTCAAAACACCCTTTTACCGCATACAAAAAGTTACAGGACCAATAACGGTTCCGCCCTTCCCTTCCATTGTGAACCAGGAAACCGGTGTCACATGGGGTCTCAACCCCCAGCAGAAACAATATGTGGAAATTACTGACATCGAAAAAACAGCCATGATGAACCCCCTGGTGGGCTGGCCCTTGACCCGCAAGGGCATGGCCGCCGCCCCGGGACCAGACGAGGCCATCAACGGATACGCCTGTGAAACAACCATTTACACCGTCGCCGGCAAATCCGCGCCGGCCGCCAAGGTATGGACCGCCAGAACGCTGAATCACATCGTGCGCGAAGAGCGCTTCGGACTCAATACCAACCCGGTTTTGGAACTGCGCAACATCAAGGAGGGCCCGGTCGATCCGGATCTCTTCCAGATACCGGAGGGCTATCAGCCGGCATCTGTCCCTGGGAAAGCCGGGGGGGCGGAGAAACAAGCAACAGCAACGACTGTTGCCGCCGCCGACACCAAGTCCCAGGCGCCTAGCCCAACGGACTCCCCTTCTCCTGAGGCTACCGGAAACATTGTTTTTATCCTGGATGCGTCCGGCTCCATGTGGGGCCAGGTGGAAGGCCAGGCTAAAATCGCCATAGCGAAAGAGGTGCTCACCGACCTGGTGATGGAACTGCCGGATGATGCCGTGGTGGGGCTGGTGGCCTACGGCCACCGCCGCAAGGGCGACTGCAACGACGTGGAAGAGCTGATTCCCCTGGGCCCGCTGGACAAGAACAAAATGGCGAAGCGGATCCAGGCCTTGAGCCCCAGGGGCAAGACCCCCATAAGCCGGTCGGTGCGGCTGACCGCCGAGCGCATCAAACACTTGGAAGATACGACCACCATCATCCTGGTCTCCGACGGCAAGGAAACTTGCGACCCGGATCCCTGCGGTCTTGTGAAAGATTTGAAGGCCGCCGGCATCCAGTTTGTCATGCACGTCATCGGGTTCGATGTCACCGAGGAGGAAAAGCAGGAACTCGAATGCATGGCCCGTGAAGGCGGCGGGCAGTACTACACGGCCGGCAATGCCGGCGAATTCCTGGCCGCGGCCCAGGAGGTGGTGCAAAAATCCACCCCGCCCTATGGTATCCTCAAGGTAACGGCTACCAAAAATGACAAACCCTTCCACACTTTTGTCACCCTGACCCACCAGGAAAGCGGCAAACGCTGGACGCCTGCCAGCACCTCCGGCAAAACCGGAACCGTCGAGATCCGGCTGGAACCCGGCACATATCAGGCCGAGCTCAAGGACAGCGGGGTGAGCGGGGGCCAAAGCCCGACAGTCCACCTGAAAGACATCGTCATCACGGCCGGTGAGATCGTGGAACGCACCGCGGACTTTTCAGACGGCACCCTGATCATCACCACGCTGCTGAACGGCAAGCCGTTCCGGGGCAATGTTTTCTTTTATCGCCAGGGAGAAAAAAAGCATTTTAACAACCAGATGGCCAGCCCATCGGCCGGCCAGGTAAAAATACGTCTCATGCCGGGCACCTACCGCGTTGACACATGGGCCAGCAAGATTGCCGGCAAGCCGGTTGTCGTCCTGGAGGACCTGGCGATAGCGCCGGGGAGCACCATCGAAAAAGCCGTCGAATTTTTCGCCGGCGACTTGACCATCAATGTGACCCTCGAAGGCAAGCCCTTCGCGACACCGATCCAAATCAAGGATGCTGAGGGCCAACAGGTTTTCAAAAACTGGAGCAACTGGCCTAAAAATGGCACCCGTCAAGTCACCCTGCCGGAAGGCGAGTTTACCGTACGTGTCACCAATAGCCGGGACCAGAAACAGGTGGCCGTTTTCGATCCTGTCCACATCGCGGCAGGGGCGTCCGAAACCATTACGGTGGCCTTCCCAATATCGGAATAATCAAATGAAACCCACGCTATCTTTGGGAAGCCCGAACAAAGAAAAGAAGAACATTCTCATTCTATGGAATTCCCTTATCGTTTTCATGGTCGGGCTTGTTTTCTTCGCTGCCGGTGTTTTGTGCTTGAGATCCTATTTGAAAGACAAGCAAAAGGTGCCAACGCCATGACGCCCTATCCAAAGCCCTTGATAAGCGTCTTCATAAAAGCCGCTGTTGCCCTTACGATCGTCTTGTTGGCCCAACCGGCGCCATCCCAAGAGCCGTCCGTTCTGGGAAACGCCATCCCCCTGATTGAGGGGGCCACCGTCCTGAAGGAAAAGCAATTCGAAGGTTCGGGGCGTTTCGAGTTCGAGGTCGGTGTTTCGCCGTCGGAAGCCGTCGCATTCTACCATCAGGCCATGCAGGCCAAGGGATGGCCGGCCGGGCAGGTCATGTCCAATGACAAAGCCTGCGTCCTGATGCTGATGCGCCAGGGGGACATGATAACAGTCCAGGCAAAAAGCAAAGGCGACCGGACCCATGTTACCCTGTCCGTCGTCCTGAAGTCGTCCATCGAGAAGGCCTTGGATCCGCAAACGATCCAGCGCCATCAAAACGCCACTAAACCTGTGGCCGCCCCCAAAGAAAAAAAGATACCCCCCGGCCGCGACGTCACCATCGAGGGAACGCCCATCACGAAGGGTGAATTGGTTCGCCGCTACCAATTCCCGGAACGCAGCGGATCCGGATCTCCCCCTGGAAAAGGGAACGGCGGCAATCCGCCGGATGATCCGTCCCCCCCCAAGGATGACGAACCGGAAACGGAGGTCCCTTCTTCGGACGACGCCTTCCCGTCGGAAAGCGCCTTCGATATCCACGACGATCTGCCGGACAGTCTTTACGCCCTTATCCGGGCCACCGTCCGCTGGCAGGTGACCGATCCGGATGAATATAGGTATTCGGGATCGATCAGCCTGCACCTCAAAGGGCACATGAAACTGTGGGAAGAAGCCAGCCCCACCGTCCAGGGCGGCTACGGCGCCTTTCAACCCGCGCGGACTTACAGGGCCGAAGGCGGCAGTGTGTCCTATGTTTACGATGAAAAACGCATACGCCTGAAGCCCATACCATCCGGCCACTGCCAGGACCCCCTGATCGTTGCATATCATGACGTTGGGAAGTTGCCGCTATCCGACAAGGGGATGTTCAAGATGCATCGCTACGCCTCCATGGCCGCACCAAACCTCCAGAATCTTTCAGCGGACAAGCAGCGATTTTTATCGGCGTTCAAAAGCGCCTCGCCGCTGCCGGATTATTACGAATTGATTTTGGCGCCGGCGAAAAACGAAAAGCGAATCCCCGGACGAAAAAAAGAATCGGGAAAAGAGAGTTGCACCTATACCCCTGTGGATAGGGCTTTCCCGGGATGTCTCATCGGTATCCAGGTGGAACCTGAGGCCTCCGGACACCTTGCCGGATCCCGCAACTGGCAGGCGGACGACCAGGGATTATGCCCGCCGTCCCTGGGTATCTCGATACTGGAAATCGCCGCCACCCAGAACCAGAAGCCCTTGAAACCCCCGGCCGGCGGCAACATGAACGTGACCTATTCGCTGAGTTGGCAGCTATCGGAAAACGATCCGACATCCCACCCCCAGGAAGATCCTCTCACGACGGATGACGGGGATGAAGACCCCTGCGAGATCCTGCAGGATAGGATGAATTTCATTAGCGTCGTCCGGGCAGCCTACGAGAATACCTCGATCCGGGAATACGTTGACAAACAAAACTACGATCTCGGGACAAAAATGGCAATGTACCAGAAAGCCGTCGAAAACGCCGTTATCGACGCCCGCAATGGCAATGCGGATTTTTTCGATCAGGTTTCCGACGCGTCGTCGGCTGAAGGGGAAAACGTCGCCCCTTATCCGGAATCCCGTGAAACGCCTTTGGAGGCGGATGATCTTTTCTATGATGGCGATAAAGCGCTCTGCCAAAGCGAACAGCTCGACAGCACCCAAGCCGAAACCAACATGTCCGCCCATGCAAACCAAAACCTTGACGGGAGCAAAAACAATTGGGGCTATCCCCTGGGAAGCACGAACATTGTGGACCACTGCACGGGAAGCCCGGTAAAAATAGAGATCTATGACAAGAACGGCAATCTCTTATCCCGGGACCTCTATAGCGCTTTGGCTTGCTGGCAGAAAAAATTTGGCAACGAGGCGGGGCGAGCCCGTTTCGAAGCCGCCCTGAAACATGAAAGGACCCATGTCGACCAGTACACCCGCAAGGGCCCCATCAAGTCACTCGATGACATGGCAACGAGGGAGCTCGAAGCATACCAGAACGAATTTAATGAATTGTTCAAGGACAAGAGGAAGCTAAACTGTAACTGAATGTTTCCGGCAGCAGGAGAGATTGAAATACCAAGCCACCGAACCGTGAAAAGGAGAAACCATGCGCATAACACCTACCATGAGGTCCAGCGCCACCGGGGGAACAATCGCTGTGTCGCAACATGGTAACCGTGTGTTTCAACGCAACCGGTGAATTTATATTTTTAAAGGAGAATCGATCATGAAACACCTCCTGTTAACCACTGCAATCGTGCTTTTTCTGATCGGCAATGCATCGGCTGCAAATCTCAATCAGTACAACGGCACCTGGATCAAATCCGGATCGGACAGCCCCGCCGTGACCAAACTCGATATCCAGGTTGTCGATTCCAAAGCCCATGTTCATGCCTGGGGGCCTGAACGCCCCAGAAAAGACTACGATTGGGGATGGGCCGCGGCCAGTTCCCATGCCGATGGCCACCTCACCGTGCGCTACCAGAACAATTCCTGCCGGCACAATCTTACCATCAATCTCTCCGGCAACCGTCTTATCGTGATGACCCTCACCCATTATACCGATGACAGCGGACGGCCCGACAAGGACGACACCGACACCTTGCGGCGGCTGCTCCAACCAGTGAACCCGACCCCCAAGCCCGTGGGGAAGGTCCATCCGAAGCCGGTCAGCAATACGCCGACCGGGAAGTATTAGGGGACAAATTAAATAAGGGGAAAAAGGATAGTGAACCTAAAATCAACATCCAATAGATTTTTACTTATGGCAACATCGCCCCGGATCTGTCTGCCGCTGTCCCTGCTGCTGCTTTTCTTCTTAGCCGCGCCGATCGCTTCAGCCGGGGAAGACCCCATCTATGAAAAATGCCAGGCCCAGACAGAACGCCCGGGCCCCTGGTGCTACCAGGAGGAAGTCGAGAAAATCGGTGATCCGGACCTTTGTGAAAACATTCTCACCTACTGGCCCAGGGCCATCGGCGTGCACGGGTGGTGCTACTACCGGCTGGCCCTTCTGCAAAAGGACTGCACCTTGTGCGATCGTATTCACAAAGACGATATCAAAAAAACCTGCCGGCTTGATTGTAGATAGTGTCCGTCCCTAAATGGTAGATTTTGGTTCCTGGCAAGGCCCGAGCGCGTTTTCCCGCTCCGCGGGATATGATCCCGCTAGACGGGACTTCCCGTCTAATCGATTCCAATCGGTGGGTGTCAACCGGAGGAATAGCCCGCTATTGCGAGGATTGAAAACGAGCGAGAACGCCGCCAGGGGCCGAAAGATGCCATTGATGGATGGGCACTAGATAACGTTTATCAACGAAGGAGGTCCCCATGAAAACCCGTAACCTGATCCCAACGCTGCTGCTAACCATCCTGCTGATAGCGGGCTCTGCATTGGCCGGTCCCAACATCAATCCCGGCCTGTGGGAATTCACCACCGAAACCCAGATGCAGGGTGGGGGCGCCATGCAGGTCCCCGCTGAAACCCATACCCAGTGCATCACCCAGGACGATCTGGTCCCCATGAGCCAAAACGCTTCCCAGGAATGCCAGATAACCAACGTGGTCACCAACAGCGACACCATCAGCTGGGATATTGTCTGCGGCGGCCAGGGCGGCCAGATGGAAGGCAGCGGCGAGGTCACCTATCACGGCAACACCATGAACGGCAGTATGGTCATGGCCATCAGCGGCACCAACATGCAGATCACCAATACCATCACCGGCCGCCGGATCGGCAACTGCAGCGGTTCGTCATCTGCAACGCCTTCTCAACAGGCCTCCCCTCAGGCCCAATCCCAACCGTCAGCCGTGGAAGAGGCCATTACCGAAGATGCCAAGGACGTGGGGCAGGCGGCCCGTGACGAAGTCAAGCAAAATACCATCGAAGAAGTCCGCAAGGGAATCCAGGGCGTTTTCAGCGATATTTTTAAATAGGAGGCCGTCGTGTCCGTTACCCTCATCGTTGTCGGCATACTCGCAGTTGCCCTGATCCTGATTTACAACAGCCTGGTGGGCAAAAAAAATCAGGTGGCCAATGCTTTCTCCAGCATCGATGTCCTGCTCAAGAAGCGGTTCGATCTTATTCCGAACCTGGCCGAAATGGTGAAGCGCTATATGAAACACGAGGCGGATGTCCTCACCCGGGTGACGGACATGCGCGCCAAGGCGGCGTCCGGCACGATGACCGACGCCGAAGCCGTGGAACTGGACAAAACCGTGACCGGCGCCCTGGGGCGCATCATGATGGCGGTGGAGAACTATCCGGATCTCAAGGCCAGCGAGAACTTCCTGAACCTGCAGGCCTCCCTGAACGAAGTGGAGGAGCAGATCTCCGCCGCCCGCCGGGCGTATAATGCCTCTGTAAAAGACTACAACAATGCCCTGGAAATGTTTCCCAGCAACCTGGTGGCCGGTTTGATGCGCTATCAGCAAAAGGTGTTTTTCGCAATTGGCACCCGGGAGGCCCAACCCGTCGATGTCGGCCGCATCTTTAAGACATGACCGGCTGAACATAAACACTAAGGCGCCGTCCGGACCAAGTAACATCCGATGACCTCACGCCGGCCGAGGGAATGGCCGACGCCCCTTAGCCCGAATATTTCATGAAATTTTTTCGTACAATAAAATTTATGTAAATATATCGATGTTATAAGCGCTATTCGAGGCTTGATTTTTCGGTAACAGTTTGTAACCTGCGCTGCTTTC
>JGI12573J12842_1000300_pt1 | contig 27281 bp, 38 predicted proteins | sample TtanPargueraPR_7_FD_12842 | JGI IMG/M metagenome (IMG submission 12842)
CCGGCGAGCCGTCAATCCCCACGAAGGCGCCTGTGGCGGGATCCCGCTGTGGGCCGAACTTGGTGGCCAGGACAACCTGGTCCCAACGCCCGGCAAACGCCCTGCCTAATAACTGCTCATTGCGTCCCTGGCCGTAGATTTCCGCGGTATCAAAATGAGTGACACCCAGATCCACGGCCTTGTGGAGCAGATCGATGGCTTCCGCTTCTTGTGCGGGCGGGCCATAGAACTCGGAAAGCCCCATGCATCCAAGTCCAATGGCCGATACGGATACCCCTGACAGACCAAGATTTCTTGATATCATGTCGCCTCCTTTCCCTATTCCCTTACCTCGTCTATTTTAAGCATTTGAGGCCCTCTTATGCTGCGTCCCCAACAAGGTACAAAGAGAAAATCGACAAGCGTGCCTGGCACCCAGCAGCGCGAAATCAGGAAGGCACCTCTGTAGCACGAAACACAAAGAAGGCTCCTGCCGTAATCAACCCAAAACCCAATAAATGCTGCATAGAAAATTTTTGTTTAAAAACAAAAGCCACGACTACAGCAAACAAAAACAATGTTAAGGCAATTCGAATCGTTTCCAACTCAGGTAAAGAAAAAACCTTCGAGCCCATGCGAATTGCGGGAATTGCAATGGCGTATTCCAATAGTGCGATTCCCCAGGACATCAATATAGCCGAAAAAATTGACAAGTTTTCGACCTTTAAGTGGAAATACCAAGCGAAAGTGATAATTATGCTAGCAACTGCAAGCAAGCAAATCGGTAAGATATAGGCCATTGGACGCCGCTCCTTCGCATAAGAATAACGCATTATATTTACTAATCGCTGGCGCAGAGTTTGTTTCGCCATGTAGACGAAAGGTAGCGCGCGCTCGGGTCTTGTAGCAGAGATGACACCGCCTAACGGCAGAACTGTGAGGCGGCGATGTAAGAGCCGTCCTGCACCAGTGACATGTTGCGTGAAAAAAGTTGGGTTGACATAGACGCAACTTTGTTGTACATTTTGTTGTACATGTACAGGGAGGAGCACCATGGAAGCCATTACATATACAAATGCCAGGCAGAATCTTGCGAAAACGATGGAAAAGGTCTGCCAGGACCACTCGCCGGTCATTATAACCAGAAAAAAGAACGACTCCGTAGTCATTATGTCTCTTGAGGATTATAAATCCCTTGAAGAGACTGCTTATCTTTTACGTTCACCTAAAAATATGAGACGCTTGATTGAATCCATATCCCAACTCGAAAATGGAAACGGGACTGAAAGGTCTCTCATAGATTGAAACCCATTTTCTCCGATCATGCATGGGATGATTATCTGTTTTGGCAAAAAACCGATAAAAAAATTCTACGTCGGATTAATTCCCTCATCAAGGAAACAAAACGAAATCCATTTGAGGGTATTGGGAAGCCTGAACCTCTTAAACATGCACTTTCGGGTTATTGGTCCCGCCGGATCAATGACGAACATCGTTTCGTATATAAAGTTACCGAAGATTCTATTCATATAGCCCAACTTCGATATCACTACTAATTCACCCACCTTTTCTTAAACCCAGCATTTTCGTGTCGATTTCTTCAGCGATATGTTATAATTGCCTCTCTTCAATAATTTTTAAAGCTTTACCTTTAAACAAATAGACGATTGCCATAGAAACGCCAATCAGTAAAAAAAGATATTGCAATTGTTCAAATAAGCTTCCTAAAAATCGACTGGATAGAATAATCATTAACACGATACAGGCCGCACTTAATCCATACGTTCCCTTTTTCCAGATTCGAAAATAGGAGAGTGATAGTAGGATACTCACGAAAAGCGTAAATATAATATTCATAATATCTGGTGGCTTTATAACGCTCATAGATAAAAATGCAGTGATACCTACAAATGCAATCCAAGGTGATCGCTGTATTGCTTTTAGCCCGTTGGTTTTTATGTATTTGATTTCATCTTCTCTTACAGTTCGTCGTCCTATTTCATTAGATAGTTCAAGGGCTTCATGAGGTGATTTGGTTTTATCCAAAGCACCAAGTTTCTGTCTTAATTCCTCAAGTGTTAGGCTTTTTAGATCCATTTTCAATTATAACGCTAAACTCACCTGATCCGTGGGCTGATAGGCCCTTGGATCAGATGGAGTGACAGGTTCTGCTCCCCTTACCATTACAATATAGGTTCAGGTATTGGCACTGGTTTATAAGGCTTAAATGGTCCAGCTCTCATACCAGCAAAAAGTATTTCATTACCATCATAGAGAAATATGTCTAAGCTGGGGTCAAACTCCGAGTATTTATATTTGAAGATAAAATTGCCATTTTTGATTCGTTGTATCTTCTCTTTAATTCCAGGCCATTCCTCTGGTTCAGCGCATCTTTGAAAAATTGAAATATGAAATTCTTTTTTACCATTTATTGCTTTCTTCTTTACCCTGACATCGCAAAATGTGTAATAGCTCCCAGAGGCGTAGAATTCTATTACAACCGTTTCATCCTTTGGCAAATAGTAATACTGAAGTGTATCAAAATGGCGAACCTTTTGAGGTGTTTTTAGTATCCAACTACAATTCTGTATTACAATTAGCACCAGTCCAATGATAATTATCCGTAAGCAATATCTGTCAGACATTTTTTTAGGTCTCACAAAAAATGTGTATTCAATTGTAGAACGCCCGGCGCGAGCAGCGCCACATAGGTATTTATGGGTAGAGCACATTTTTCTCGCCGTCTGCTCAGGGCCGATGTTAGATAGTTGAAATTTTTTTTGGTATTTTATGAATGTGTAATATCGGATTTCGTTTCAAGCGCTACAGCGATTCTTTCTCCAATTCGAATAATCTGCTTTAGGCATTGATAGTATAAAACATAAAATATGATGCTTATCATAAAAGGAAACCACGATAATAACAGACTGACATAAAATGGGGTTTCCTCTTCCTGCGACAGCGAACTTGCAGCAACATCGTGATTATTTGTATTTGAGAAAATTTTGTACATCATAATGAAAAGAAGAATCGAAACCAGTATCAACAAAAAGGTTTTAGTATTTTTATTCATAAATTGTTTCCTTCAGGCCTTTTATGTTCATTAAATCTAACGCTCTGGCTTACTGGCGAAGGCCGCGAAGTGGCCCGAATCCTATACAGACGGATGTTATACCGTATTTGTTTTATCAATTAGTGCTTTTATGATTTCGGCCCTATCGTTCTTTGTAAAGAACTGCAAAACCAACCTTAATTTCTCATCACCAATACATAGTTTCGTATTGTTCGGACCAAAACCTTTGTGTTCGATCGATTTTATTTCACTATAAGAAATCTTCTTTTGCTTATGGCCGCGAATCAATTTTAGGACGAAATGGTCATCCGCGAACTCAATGAAGGTGATTGTTGGACCTGCATAGGTAAACGCTAAATAGGTTAACAGCATCATTAGAGCGAAAAATGTTATTGATATGATAATTCCACGAGGATTCTGAAATAATTCTGGCGCGAAAAAAAAGTTAATTAAAATTTGAAGTGCAGCGGCACCTACCAACATAGAAAATATGTCGCATAGAATCTTTGCTTTGCATATTTGGTAAATTTTCATTTTAGATTATTGAGGATATAACGCCAAGCTTAGTAGCAGACAGGGCAATACGGAATTCAAGCCTGTTGCGAGTGCGCCGCCCTGACTGTCTACTACAGTGACAGGTTAAGGAGAAGTCACCTTCGGTGATGACTCCACATGCACGCTTTCAATCATTTGTTTTGCATCCGCTGGCAATATACCTTCAAATAATTCAATGGGGCCTCGTTCAGAGAACCCTATATCAACTACTCGACCTTGAAATGTTGGATGTACGCACATAAAGCCGATGTAGGAGATTTGGTAAGGTTGTCCATTATTATTAAGCAATGTCTTGTCCTGCCCACGGATATCATAATCGATACAAATACCGGCGAACTTATCCCTTGGTTTTATATCCTTCTTCTTAATCTCAATCCGTTCTGTTGTCCTGTACTGACTTGAAAGCATCTGGATAAGATCGTCAACATTCTCTATATCGGCGGTTGCGGTGGATAAGCTCACATCGACAAAAATTGAATGCTCAGAAGAAGATGTATCACGACGGATAATGCAATTTTCAGCATACTGCTCAGAGACAATGGCGTACCAATCGTTGTTCTGAGGTTTGGCAATAGAAAATCCCCTATACTGTAACCTTTCCTCCATATGATATGGACGAACTTTATTCGGTCCAAAATATCCTGGTGCACTTACACATCCCCCAATAAATACGAAAAAAATAAGAGCAATAATGACCTTAATTTTCAATATTGGCTCCTTAACGGTTAGCTTGAGAAAAACATATGAAGCATGGCGAAGTATGTATCCTCCTCAAAGCTTAGGTTAGATGTTGTGTTTTCATTTATGGAGCGAACCATCCTTGAGGCGTATAAAATACAGAGGTTTCCAATTGGCATTCATCAAACGATTTATTTAGTTCGGATAACAATGATCCGGTTAATGATTTTGTGAATTCAGTTTCTCTTTTTGATCCGGCTATATCTTTCACGTTAAATCTAACAATTTTATAATCTGTACTGACGGAAAGCTTTACAAAAACAGGTGTTTCAAATAGTTTTGTAGATCTTGAGTAAGTGGCGATATTTTTATACTCTATACCGTCAATTTCATAATAAAAAAAACCCCTTTCATCCTTTCTCATCCCATATTTTTCTGCAATTTTATCTATGGCTTTTAATGCGTCGTAAAAAGCTGAATATTTTGTTTCATCGATTTCAGAGATATCGGTCTTTTCACAAAATAGAGAAGTATCTATTGTTATCAAATTATGATGATACCAAGTTAGCGCACAACTGTAAGTCGCAGATAGAATAAAAAAAAATAAAACAAATCTAATGAAATAATAATTCATTATAAGCCGACCATTTAGGCGATCTATCATATGAAGTACTCTATGGTATGGCAGTAGGGAGTGTTCGAATCAGCATAATTCCAGTTGCATCAACTTTGAACTTCTTAGTGCTATGGAATCTAGCGTCTAAGTTGAGGCGTGGGAAACGCGTGAGCGTTTCCCCGTCGGATTTCCAGCTCCAGGTTATACCACGTCTTTATTGTTTCGTTGGCTTCTTAAATATTTGGATCCCGAAATATCTCGCTAAGACCTCATATGATAAAAGCAGGATAAGAAATACAAAGGTTCCCTCTAATAGCCAATCAGCCAACTCTATCCAATTAAATGCTCCTATTTTTCTGTATGGCACATCAGTTTCATTCAAGTATGTTTACAGATTAATTTTAGAACTGAAAAAATGTCCAAAGATAAAAAGTCCACCCATGAAACTACCGGCCCCAACAAAATAATTTGGGAGATTATATTCGATAGGGTTAGAGCAGTATTTACATTTACTTGGGCGCATTCCTGGACCAAAACCCATAAAAAAGGTTCTCAGAAAGGAAGCCGCCTTTTTATTGCAGTATGGGCATCTTACAGCCTGCATTTTTACACCATGAGGTATAACGACCGAGCTGAGACGCGCGGGTTTTGCGCGTCGGATTCTCAAGCGAAATGTTATGTAAAAAGTCCTATTTATTTTGATATAACTATTTTATTCCATGGGACCAAGATACTATATGGAAGTTTCTCATTGCTATATTTTTGGATTTTATTTTCCAATTTCTCGCACAAGCATTTCATTAATTCAACACCACTTGGTTGTAGCAGCAAGCATAGGATCAATATGCGCTCTTCGTTCAGAAAAAGAACTATCGCGTTTTCCCGTGCAATCAAATTCAATCTTCCAAGGTCGTGAATGTTAAAAATATTAAATATCTTTTTTGATTTATAAGAGGTTGGAAGTCCAACAACTATTTTCCGTATAGAATCGAATGGAATCTCAATATTTCTATTTTTACCTCCCAGTAATTTGTCATGGGTAAGATACCAGTAGTATTTATTAAATACGTGGGAACAAAATGTCACACTAAGGATTGCTGTAACAATAAAGCATGCAAGAAATACCTGTATATTTAACTCTTGCTGAATATTCTCAATACCTGAAGTTCCAAGCAGGCCGAGTATCACATTACAGGTTATTCCACCGAAAACTAATCCACCAAATAAAATAGCAATTCCGTAGGTGAGATACATTTCTTTATTTGATGGTTTGACTTGAATAGGTATCATCATATAATAGTATTAAGATACATAACGTTTCTGATTACCTATCGATATGAAGCACAGCGAAATATCGATTATGGTGAAGCAGGTTGTTCTGCAAGACCTAACCTTTCAATCTCTAATATCTTTATTAGCCATGCTTTAGTTTCATTGCCACCAGAATGATTTCGACGTAGTACAAATTTTACAATAGCAGAATTCGTTCTATAGAATGCGGTGTAGCCTTCTCTTCCGAATTCCATTTGTAACCTATCTCCGTACGCATCGATAATATCTTGTAAATTTGAATCGGCGTTAATTCCGTTGCTAAAAGACCAATCAATTTCACTAAACACAATATTGGATGGCAAATTGTTTGTTACATATAAATCGATTATTACTGGGTGTCCTATTCTGACACCAGAAAGTCTATGCTTGTAAAAGAAAAAAAGGTGCGTTTGGCCATACAGCATTGCAGTAGATGTACTGCTAAATCTAAAGTATCCATTTGGCTCCCCGAACATCTGCTTGAATTTCGATTCATTGGTTCCAATCGGAATATCATAAATATGCAAATCGGGATCAATTAAATTGGTATCTAACTCTGTCTTTTTTAAATTAGAATTGAATTCTGTATTGCGGGTTACAGAACTCCCAAAGGTTGGAAATATCAGTAAGCTGGAAATTATAAATAAATTTATTACAAATGATTTATATACTCTCATATTCGCTAATTATTCATTTGCAGAACGATTGAATTAAGGGGTTGGGCGTGCTTTTGCCCAATCCCTCTTAAATAATTTGTTATCCGAACTCTCTAAAATATTGACATTTTCCGCATAGTGTGTATTGTTACACATCATGGATAGCCGGTCAATTATCAAAATTCTCAAACAGAATGGGTGGCAAAAAATCGCAACCTCTGGATCTCACACACAATTTCGGCATCCAAAAATAAAGGGCCGGGTGACAGTACCTCACCCTAAAAAGGACATACCGATTGGTACTCTAAAAAGTATCGAACGCCAATCGGGCATTAAGTTTAATTGAGGTGCGATATGGCAAACTATTTAGCAATCGTTCACAAAGATTCCGATAGCGATTTTGGTGTTTCTTTTCCAGACTTTCCAGGTTGTGTAACAGCCGGCCAGAACATCGATCAAGCTAAAGACATGGCACAAGAGGCTATCATCCTCCATATCCAGGGTATGCTCGAAGATGGAGAGCGATTACCAGTTGCCTCTAAACTTGAAGAAATTATGGCCGATAGTGATTTCTCTGATGCAGTGGCATATTTAGTCGTTAGCGTTCCTGACGCTAAGCCTCGCACAGTTCGGGTTAATATCACTCTTCCCGAAATGACCCTTAAACAAATTGACGCTGTCGCGAAACGGCGTGGTATGTCCCGGTCTTCATTTTTAGTTCACGCTGCTCAAAACGCGATCCAGTCAAACCATTCAGAAGCATCAGTATAATTTCTTTCGGATAACGACCAAGCTGAGACGCGCAAAACGCGCTAGCGTTTTCGCGTCGATTCCAGTGCAAGGTTAGCGGGTCATATTTTATAATTTATGCCGAACTCATACCCACCCATAGTTTGACCGTTAAAATATTCTTCAGAAACTCGTAACAGTTTAAGTGCTGGAATCAATTCTCCTGCAACCGCTTTATCTCTATAGAGGTATAATACCACTACAAATAGGCCTGCTACGGCATTCAAAGCATTTTTCAAATTTCCATTGTGATAGTGGGTATGTCGTTGGTGCTTGATCTTGATTTTGGGTCTAATTTTTTGCAAATTTGTTTACATACAACATCAACTTCTGCCGATGCTGCCATTAGTAATCGCGAAATCTCAATAGAAAAACACTGAAAGTTATCTTTGTGCAACTCGACAAATCGAGAAACGGTTTCTAAATCATTCTCAATTGATAAAAGGTAGTTCCAGTGCGTTTCGATTTTTTCAGAATGAATTCCCATTATTTTTACTCGCTAACGCCTTGGCTTACTGGGGAGGGCCGCGAAGTGGCCCGAATCCAATACAGCCAAAGGTTATGTTTTCCTGATGGATTTTAATTCTGGGTTTCTTTCATAAAAACCATGTAGTTCTTCTAATTTGTTGCTGCATTTTGGACAAACATCACTTTTTAATGTTGTCCTTAAGTAAGTTTCTAAGCACTTACCACAGATTAAATAATCATTAGCAGATTTTTTATTTCTATTTTTCAATGTAATTGTAAGGTGAAATACGCCGATTAGAACGAGTAATATTCCAGCAATTTTTGGGACAGAAAATCCATATAGGTAAGTCCATCCAATTTTGTAAAAGTGGTAACCACCCCAAATGACCCCAAGGCCCATAATGATATTAAGAAATATTTTCATTGGAACATAACGTTCGGCTTATGCGACGCCGAGGCAATGAGCCGAATAGGCCATTGCCGAAGGTGTTCGTATCAAGCCGTTGTTATTGGGGCACCGCCAAAATTAAACTCTCACTTTGAGTGTGCGCCATGTTCGCCTTTTGTTTGGTTCATCCAAATTCAAATCTACTTTGAACATGTAAAAGCGCCAAGCTAATTAATTACTCATGTAATGTATTACCCAAAATCACATCTTTCACATTCACACAGAAAATGAGCAATGAACAAAAAACACTTGGCGGTTACTGTACTCGACATTCCCGAACCAAACCTTAGCGAACATTGTAACAACAACAGCAAATCGAATCTCAACATTACAGAGGCTCTGACATTCTCACATACTAATCACTGATGCATCCGAATACCAAATTTCAAAAGAGATTTGTTTGCGCCATGTTCTGTCTTTAGCCGTGGCCTCTCTTGGCGGTGAACGCCCAATAACGCCCAGGCTTATTGGTGAGGGCCGCGAAGTGGCCCGAGTCCTATACAGCCTGATTTTCTGTTTTCATATTAAACTAACCCCAAAAGCCAAAACGACGAAAAAATACGCAAAAATGTAAAATCTGTCAGTCTTTAAGACTTCAGTTATGAAGTTCCTTGGTAACCCACTTGAAGCAAGTAGGTTTTTTGAACGGAAATGATAAATTACGCTTGAAATCAAGCCATACGAAAAAAATATAAGGAAAAATAATCTATCCAGTTCATTGTAAAAAAATAGGCCAATGATTAATAGAACTAATAGAAAATAGCCGATGGCAGAATGCCCTTTTTTTGCGGTTTGGTTAATCATCAAGGCATTTTCTTTTTGGGATAGATTAAGACCACCCATCGCATTTTTATATTTGGTTTTTCCAAATACAAATATTCCAAACAATATAATGAATGATAAAAATACCAGTTTCATATTTTTAGAAACAGAACGTCCAAGCTCAGTTGGCGGGTCTGGATGGCGCGGTGCTTGCCCCGCAAGTGCCGTGACAGCCAGGTCCGTCGACTGCAGCGCCTTGTTCGGTGTTCCCATATTCCTTGTTTAGGTCCAATATCCGATGACCTTTTACAATTCCTTTTTTTAAATCCACTACAATGACGAGGAAAACGTTCTTCGTCGTTGTCATGAACAGCACATGATCGTGTTTGCCGTCAGAGCTTCGATAAACACACTCAACGAATCGCTCGTGAAGCGTGAATGAAGCCATATCCTTTGTGGGTATCGCATCCACATATGGGAGAACATCAATAACGCCTCCCGGTGAGACGATATCCTCTCTGTTAGTAATATCCAGCATCTTGTCGCTGAATGATTTCTTGTAGTCATGCTCTGAAAGTAAATTTGTTTTCAATTCTTTTTCACCGAACGCCTAAGCTGAGGCGCGCCGCAGTATGCGCGTCGATTTCTCAAGCGACAAGTTATGCTAATCAGTTTTTATTTCCCTTAAATAATCTTGGTAGCGATCTTCCCAAAAGAACCACTCTATTTCAGCGAGCACTAGTCCCAATACAATTCCGAAAAATAGATTTGATAAAACAATATCTTCAAATGCGGTAAAAGGTATAGAATTGCTATGATAATATTTAAAAAACAATTCGCCAATGCTTACGGGACCCAAACATACAAGTGCAAATGCTATTAGCTTGCTTAATCTATGCTTTCCTTTTCCTTTTTCTCTAATTTTTTCATATTCTTCAGCGTAAAACCTATGCCTTTCCATCTTTCTTTTTATGGATCTATTCTCAAGATACTTTTTTATAATGGATAGCATAAATAGTACCAATCTATGGTTGGCATAACGGTTGAGCTGTGGGGCGGTAAATGCGACAGCATTTATCCGTCACACACAAGTGATTTGTTATGCCCTGCTCAATTTAATGTTTCTTTGACAGACTCTCTCATTAATAAATGAATCCAGAAATAGAACCACAAACAAATAAGTGGAAATCCCAAATAGGCGATTGGTGGTGGAGAAAATATTAAGAAGGCCCAAACAGAGAGCACAAGGCTGAAAATAAAGTCAATGCACAATATGATGATCCCGATTTGCTGAGCCCATATTTTTCGGAGAATCAGTGTTACTGCGGGTATGAGATAAAAAACAAGATAGATTTTTTTCAGATAAAAAATCGAATAAAATAATCCGGAATTACCGCCGATCTCGGAAATGTTAGGGATTGGATCAAATAGTAGTGAATAAAAACCAATCAAGCCTTCAATACTAAAATAAATGATTAATGGTATTATGCAAAACGGGATTCTTGATTGGTTAGCGAGGCTATTTTCCATTTTCCCTTTCCGATTTGGAGGCATAACGCCCCGGCTTACTGGTGAGGGCCGCTTGGCGGCCCGAATCCAATACAGCCGGATGTTATATGCCAGAATTCGTTTTTTTATATTCAACTACATCGTTTCTAAACAATAACCCACCACAATGCTGGCACCTTTGGGTACTACCATCCACAATAAACTCTTGTACTCCACACTCTGGGTGGCACACAGCATGTGCAATGTGAATTTTGTTAGGAAATTCTATTCCGGTACTTTCGGGATAATCATTTGGCTCATTATTCCATCGTGCCAATGATTTTAGATTAAGTATGAAGGATTCCCGATCGCGCGAGTTTTTTAACTCTGAAAATCGATTCTCAATATCTCTAAAGTATTTTTGCAGTTCTATTTTCATTTTTTATAAGAGCATATAACGTCCAAGCTGAGACGCGGAAAACGCGCCAGCGTTTTCGCGTCGATTCCAGCGCCAGGTTATGCTTAATTATCTATATTCTTTACCCTCCTATAGATTTCTATAGGCAAAATACTTACAATAACTAAAATAATGGCTATATATCCGGGCATACCATGGCCATAAAAATGAGGCCAACCCATAATTGCCGAACCTCCTGTGAACAATATGCCGTAGGTTGTAAACCACCAACCCCAATAGTAACCAGACGCTTTGAACATATAAAATGTCATAATCCAGGTAGCAATTGACCAAGTAGCGAATGAGCACATCAGAAACAAATTTATAGATATTCTCCAACGTTCAATTAACAATTTGTCAAATAGTAAAACGATGGCAATACAGATAGCCATATATATTAAGCCAGCCCATACATAGGTCGAGACTATTTTTCTTTCTGTATCTTTATCCATAGGCATAACGTTGCAAATAACCGGTGCAAATGGAGCGCAGCGGAATTTGCATCCGAGTTAATTTGCTTTGTTAGGTGCTATATATCTATTGTTGGGACCAATACCTCTTTCACAAACCCAACCTTCTTGAAGAAATGATCGGTAGTAATCATCAAATTCCGATGCATCTTCGTCTTCAAAGGAATACATCCTATTATCTATATTTTCTAATAGATCTGTCATGATTTCTATTTCGCCAGATTCCCTATAAGTGACATCTATAACTTTGAATCCGAAATAATCTCCCATCTCAGTGTTCTTGAATTTCACATACTCACCAATTCTTGGCACTACGGGCATGTCGATTATTTTGGTCAAATGTGCCCATTTCGATTTAGTCGAAAGATAGATATTGAAACGAATTTTCATTATAATTCCTGACACCTAACGGTTAAACTTATCATTCGCTGAAAGCGATCTGGTACAGTGATTTGTTATGCCGTTTTTGCCGTTATTCTTTGAATTTAAAAAGTCTCGGTATGAATTCTTTTTCCACAATTTTTACATACCGGCGATGTAAAATAGAGTAGTACCAATACGAACAAAATCATCCACATAAAGTCGATCAAAAGAAGACCTATGATTATGACGAGGCCCACGATGAAAGCGAGAAACCCAACTGCTGTCGATAATAGCGAAAGCGGCCTCTTATTAGGTTGATACGACCCACAAAAAGGACAGATAGCAATTTCACATTTTCTGCAATGATTTTTGTGCTTCAACTTCTCGCCACAACCTGGGCACAGGCTTGGCAAACAATCGTTACAAAGGAATTTCGATGGACCATGAACTAAAAAAACATATACGCCGAGTCCAGCTATTGAAATCATGGAAATTCCGAATAAATAGACCAAAGGAATAGTCAATCCAAAAAGAATATAGGCCGCGGTATTGCCGTTCAATCCGTCGGTTATTTTTTTACATTTGCTACACGTGACCTTCACGGATCTATCCGGTTTCCATTTCAGTTGTTAATTATTTAGCGGCATAACGACCAAGCTGAGACGCGGAAAACGCGCCAGCGTTTTCCCGTCGATTTCTCAAGCGCCTTGTTCTGCTCTTTCTTGAATTATTTTTCCAAGCCTGCAACACAACCAACTTCCATCGGGCAAAAATAGTGTCCAATCAGGTTGCCCCTTATATGAGTTAAATGAAGCAACTCTTAAATTTGGTGTGAGAGAAATCACCAATTCAGGTAGTTTCCCTATAAATTCTATATTTTTAACACTTTCACCAATCAAATGTTTTATTTGGTTCTCAATACGTTGGTAGCTACAAAAGCTTCCGAACCAGATTGATCTTGGCTTTTCAACCCTCCAATCACAATCCAACATTAAAGAAAACTCTCCTTGTGGGTGATTTTTTCCACGTAGTTTTTTCAATTTACCAAATTCTAAAAACAATGCGCTGCCATGCCCACGCCAAACATAACTAATAGGAAGGCCAATCATTGGCTCATACAAATATTTCAAGTGTGTATGATCTGATTTTTTCATGAAGCAGAACGCTCTGACTTACAGGTGAGGGCCACGTAGTGGCCCGAATCCTTTACAGGCAGTTGTTATGTTTTTAAGACTTTAATTTTGCATGACAGTAAGGACATTTTTTGGGCACAGCCATTAAAAGATTTAGAATGGGTTTTTCACAATTTGGGCATTTAACTTTTCGCAAACTCATGCTCCAGTACATACCATTCCCAACCGCAATGACTAAAAGAAGCCAAAAAATATATATCGGCATTCCAATTTTCGCATAAATCCCAGGTAAGATCATAAATGCGGCACCTGATATGCAAAAATATTTTATCCTTTTCAGGATATCTGGAATCACTTGCCTTTCCACAGTTTCAGTACAATCAGGTGGATAAGGAGAATAATTCATCCTTTAAATTTCTCGTTTCATTTGTGGGTGCTATATTTCTGCAGAAAAATAATTTAAAACATAACGCCTAAGCTGAGACGCGGAAAGCGCGCCAGTGTTTTTGCGTCGATTCCAGCGCAAGGTTAGACAAATTCCAAAATATTTTAATTAATGCTAATGGAATTGATGATGCTCTCGAGCTTGTTTAAGTCAGAATCATTTGAATATTTCAAACCAAATATAAGCGCATATCCATTCAAAATAGAAACATACTGCTTTGATCTGTAAATATCACTTCCAAATATGATTTCCGTTTCTAGTACATCAAATTTTATACTATCAATTTGTACCTCGTAAATTTCGTTTGGAAATGAAAATTCATATTTACTTAATTCCATCATTTTTTTTGTATGATAATGGTAATCTTCCCCTTTCACTATGCCGGGGAAGTGGCTAACATTTTCAGCTACAATTAAAAAATGAGGATTCGATGAGACTGGAGATCCTGGAGGATGCTCAGATAATGAAAACAACTTCAAATTCTTAACATCCACATCATCCACAGCAGCTTGTAGATTTTCATTGTTTTTAAAGGCCATTTTCAACCATTTTTTACTTTCTTCTGCACGACTTCTCTCATCAATAACATACCAAGAGCCAGGAAATGGGACCTTTAAATTAAAATAGGTATTGGTATAGACATTTTGGTTTATATTCCCAAAATCGATCGCTTTTTTTTGTTTGTTAGCGCAACCCAAAAAATTTAAAATTATTACTGAACAAACTAATATTGACGCCGTTCTCCTTACCATCTCACCCCCTTCATTCCTAATATGTTCACATGTCTAACGACTTGGCTTTGTGGAGAGGGAACCGAATCCACAACAGCCAAAGGTTAGATTGTGGATTTTAAATGCTCTCGTATAATTTGTTCAATATGATCCCACTCTTTTGAGTATTTCTCAGCTGGATACGATTCAAGAAATATTGGTTTAATTAGTTTTGCTGCCCAGGAGTCTGCATCTTTTTGTTCCTTTTTAAATTTTGGGCGTCTAACTATTTTTTGCCCCCTGATTCGGTGGTGGTATACTTCATGGGCCAAGGCTCTTAAAATTCGCCATGCAATATACATGAGGCTCTTTTTAGCCTCATCTGGCAAATCAGATAATGAATCAAGATAAAATTCTATATTGGCATGTTTAGTTCCATTAATAGGAATATACCTTGCAAAAGCCTTCGTCTCATTATCTTTATGATAGTCATTGTCGAGAAGAACAATTTTCTTTATCCCTATAAAATGTTTTTGATTAATCTTGGGAATAAACTCTTCTAAAATAGGTATAGCAGGCACCCATTTAGAATTCTCTCGATTATCTTCAAATTTTACCATTGGAATCTAACGCCAAGGCTTTGCGGCAAGGGAACCGCGTCCGCAACAGCCGCAGGTTATCGGCTATTTTATTGATCTGATTTCGGTGGCTTCAAGTTTAGCAAGCAATTCTCTGGCTTTTCGCGTGTCGCCATTTTTTTCATTCAAATATTTTTCCAATGCTTTCAATAATTCCATTTTTAAATTGAAAAGTTCTTGGCTACGCTTGCCAGTATAATCCGTTAAGAGTGCATAAGGCAGACCTTCAATCCACGCATCGAATTGGACTGGCTCTCTCTGAAACCAGGCAAAGGTTAAATGGGGACGATGAATAAAGGCTAAGGCAATGCTAGGAGCAACTTCAGAGCCAATTGCACCATCACGATATTTCCAGATTTCACAAAGAGTATTTACAACAGGTACAGCTTCGAATTCTGAGCCGTTTTTTAGAACAGATTCAATTTGCTCAGTATTTTTCAAGTACCATTCGAAATTAGTACTAATGATATTTTCGTCAGCGGCAAAACAAGTGCTCGAAAATATCATGATTGCCGATATGATAATTAAGATTCTTTTCATTATTTATTACCGATAACGTTGAACTGTGTGGCGTGATTTTAACGTCCGCACCAGTGACAGGTTATAAGTATTTATGATAGAGACATTAAACTATTTGCCTCTATAGAAATCAAATTGAGCCAAATCGATTTCTTGATTAATAGCGATTTCACAAAAGTTCGTTTCAAATTCCATGTCAGGCCAATTAGTTGTAACTTTATGAACCAAATAAGACTGAACATCTATCCAAAGATGATACTCTGTACCAGTTCGAGGATTAACGTCTTTAATATGGTAACAGTTGTGTCCCCGGATCTCTTCGTTACCTATGATTACAGGCTGATTAGGATTACCAACTAACCATCCATCCGGCTCATCCATCAACAAACTTCCTACAATATAGGCAGCCATCAAAGAACTGCCGGTTGCTTTAGAAACTGCCGTGCCTAAACTTTTCTCAATTTCAATTTCACTGCCTGCCTTATCGTAAGTGCTTTTAGTATAGACGCCATCACTGTTCGACCAAATTACAGCATAATCGGAAAAATCAATCTCCTCTTTTTTTTGGTTTTGGGCAGGTCCCCATTTAAAAAGGAACCTGTCTGGATTAACAAAGAGCGTATAGAATATAACTTTTTTATTATCAGTTTCTACTACTCCCCAATCTTGGTAAGATTTAATCGTAGAATAGATTGTATCAACTTGTTCAAGGATTTTTTCAGCAGATAGTTCTCTGGCATTCTCAGAATGGGCACTTGTACTAATTAAACATAGTATGAATAGAAATGCGAAAGTATGTTTGAGATGGCGTAAATGTTTCATAGTTTCATATAACGTTGCTTTTCAGCGGGCGCGCGCTTTTTGCGCTCCGCTGCAAAAGCCTTGTTAGGAATTTTTCATTTTTTTCCAAGTAGTTGTTCCAGATACAATAAGGCCCTGTTGGTCCACTTGATTCCAAAGGCCTTCGAAGATATCTCTTTCTACATTCAGCTTTGTGATTCCGCTTCCAGTAAGTTGATTTCTTCCAATTCCTTGAAATGTGAAGGTTAAAAAATTGGATCTTTGGATATAACCGTTCAACAACCAATCTCCTATTCCAGGTGTATTTGCACGACCAGTTATTCGTGATCCATTGGTTTTATATATTTCGATCACATCTCTTAGAGCATCGGGGTGATTACCATCGGATTTTTCAACATCCCAAATACAATCCCATTTACCAATCAAATCTTTGTTGTTGATTTTTTCCGATGAAAATAATCTTTTTAAATCATCAGTATATGCTTGAATAAGCGCCCCAATAATAGCACCAGCAAACCCTATGAGCGCAGCATAGATAGCTGTATCCATCTTCTATTCCTATTCCTAACTTTAATATTATGTGGAAAGCATCATTTTAACGAAAAATACTAACTTGAGACGATTTTTTACATATTTTTTTACTGCCTCGATGGATATGCGTATACAATAACATATCAACACTTTATTTTAACAATTACATATTTTGTAGATTCTGAAAAGGCATCTTTTCCACCGAATTATCGTTCTTATGGTGCAGCACCATAAGAACGGGAAATAATTATTCTCGAGACATTATCAGTCTAACGGACTTACAACACCATGCCTATTTTTGCTTACTACATGCGTATAGATCATTACTTTTGTAACAAAAGGGGCCAAGGATTAATGGGTTCAAGGGGCCGAGGATTTAGTTTCTAAAGCTTTGATGAGTGCTTTTAACATCCTCTCGACATCTCCAATATCTTTTTTAAAAATATCTAAATCATCCTTAGCTATGAAACCTAAATCCCCTGCTAATAAAATCTGGGTTTCCAACTCGCAAACCGAACCGTATGAGATGTATAGCATCCTTGTGTAATCAGCTGTTGTCTTCCTTCCATAGCCTTCCGCAATGTTTGAAGGGATAGAAACAGCCGATCGTTTGATTTGCGAAGTAAGACCATATTTTTTTTGGTTTGGAAATTTTGCAGCTATTCCAAAAATAACCAAACAAAGTTTGTACGATTTTTGCCACACACGTAAATCTTTGTAGGATTTAAGCATTTCCCTTGAATCCTTGAACCCACGACCCCGTAAAAAATTACATTTTTTACTCAACACGCCTGTATAGTAGATACAATTTGAAATCTTGCATGACCTTGGCCAATGGCAAGAACCATACCATCCTCAGCATGTCGTGAATTCAGCGGGTTACGAACCAACAAATCGCACGTTTGCACATTTTTCTGTGCACCGCGCCCTGTATCCTTGGCAGTCACACCGATGATATAGTTTCCGTATTTTCCGTATAACGGTTCTCTGCAAAGCTATAGTCAACAAGAATTGACCACGAAGAGCACGAAGCACACGAAGAAAAACCAGCCAGAGCATATGAATCCCTTTGTGCCCTTCGTGGTTCGAGCTGTTGCACTTATCCAAACAAGGCTTTTTCAGTAACCGCATTGCACGGTAGGGGGGCGGGACCGGCTTTCAAGAAATAACTCATTTTACGTTATCAGAAATGGGATTAAAGCACAAAGCAAAAAGGGTAAGGCCGTATCGTCATCACGCCGGCAATGCTTCAGGCCGAACGCGATTCCCAATCGGTAATCGCCGTGATGAACTGGTCCCCGTAGCGGTCGGCCTTGGTCTCGCCGACACCGGATACTTGCAGCAAGTCCTCGCGGGTGGCGGGGCGCTGCACCGCCATTTCTTTGAGGGTTTTATCGTGAAAGATCACGTAGGCCGGCACCTCCAGGCCCTGGGCGATCTCGTGCCGCAGCTTGCGCAGGTGCTCCCACAGGTCGGATGCCGTTGGATCCAGGTCCATCTCCGGACGCTTTTCACGTTTAGATTTTTTCGGTGCGGCATCTTTGCGGAACTGCACGTCCTGCTCGCCGCGCAGCACGGGCCAGCTCTTGTCCGTCAGCACAAAACCGGCCCGCCGGTCCATCTCCACCGTCAAAAATCCCAGGGCAATCAACTGGCGGAAGACGGAACGCCACTCTTTGGCGGTCAATTCGCCCCCCACGCCGAAGGTCTTGATCCGGTCATGGCCGAACCGCTGCATGCGCTCGTCTTCCTGGCCGAGCAGGACCTTGATAAGATACTGGGCCCCGAAACGCTGGCCGGTGCGGTAGACTGCCGAGAGGGCTTTCTGGGCGGCCACGGTGCCGTCCCAGGCGTCGGCGCCGCCGCTGCGGCAGGTGCCGCAGTTGCCGCAGGCCTCATCCCGCACTTCCCCGAAATAGCGCAGGAGCACCTGGCGGCGGCAGGCCATGGTTTCGCAGTAGCCCAGCAGGGCGTCCAATTTGCGCTGCTGGATCAGCTTGAAGGTTTCGTCGCCTTCGGAGCGCATCAGCATTTGCCGGGCGGCCACCACATCTCCCAGGGAGTAGATCATCCAGGCGTCGGCCGGCTCGCCGTCGCGTCCGGCCCGACCGGTTTCCTGGTAATAGGCCTCCATGCTCATGGGGATATCGAAATGGGCCACAAAGCGCACGTCGGGGCGATCGATGCCCAGCCCGAAGGCGATGGTAGCCACCACCACGATGCCCTCCTCACGGGCGAAACGCTTCTGCGCGGTCAAACGCTTCTCCGGCGCCAAACCGGCGTGGTAAGCCACCGCGTTGATCCCCTGCTCTTCAAGCCAAAGCGCGACCTCTTCCACCCGGCGCCGGGTGCGGCAGTAGACGATGCCGGTTTCGCCCGCATGCTCGTCCCGGATAAAGCCCCGCAACTGGCGTTTGCCGTTGTCTTTGAGCCGGACGCGATAGCAGATATTGGGCCGGTCGAAACTGGAGATGAACTGCCGGGCCTCGGTCAGCTCCAGCTTCCGGAGGATTTCCCGGCGGGTGACATCGTCGGCCGTGGCCGTCATGGCGACACGGGGCACCTTGGGAAACTGGCGGGTCACATCCGCGATCCGGAGGTACTCCGGCCGGAAGTCATGCCCCCACTGGGAGACGCAGTGGGCCTCGTCGATGGCGAAAAGGGCAATGTTCATATCGTCGAGCAGCCGGCGGCACCGGGGGGTGAACAACCGCTCCGGGGCGACATACAGGATATCGGTCTGCGCGGATCGTACCTTCTCTTCCACCCGGGCCGCATCGTCCGCGGACAGACTCGAATTGAGATACTCCGCCCGGATGCCGTTTTCCCGCAACCCGGCCACCTGATCGTGCATCAGGGCGATCAGCGGCGATATGACCACCCCCACCCCTTTGCGGATCACTGCCGGGATCTGGTAGCACAGGGATTTCCCGCTGCCTGTGGGCATCAAAACAAAAGCGTCGGAACCGGCCACCAGCCGTTCGATCACGTCCTGCTGGTGTTCACGAAAGGCATCGTAGCCGAAATAAGTCTGCAAAACTTCCTGAGGCGTCAAAACGATTCTGTTCTCCGTTTGGTTTACCAGTAAAGGCTTCACCCAGAGGTCTTGAAATCTGGTTTGGACCTTATGGTTTTGTTCTTTCCCATTGTCCCGCGATGACGCGCAAGGTTAAGCGGGGCACGCGTGTTTTAAGCCTGTAACGCTGTTTTAAGGAGAAGCGCGGTTGCTTCGTTTTCTGGATGGAACCTTAGAAAGCCGCGATTTCCTTTAGCACGTCATTCCGGCGGAAGCCGGAATCTCTTGATATCTTAAAGTTATAGATTCCGGATCAAGTCCGGAATGACAGATAAAATACTTTTTACGAAACCATCTTCTCTGTCACGCGAAAGAAAATGAAGAAATCAATTAAGAACCTCAAATCGTGTCAGAAGAAGCCACGCTTAATAAGGAAACAGAACACATACAATCATATATGTAGCTTTCTGAAAAGACTTCAGCGCACTTATGGGGTGATAGATGAGTTTTGGAAACCATTCTTACTCAAACCGCAGATACCCGAAACATCGGGGCAAATGAAAATTGAGGGCATCCACCGGGCGCCAGGCCGCCCAGTGGGGGTGGGAGGTCGCATCGCCGCATTTATAGAAGTTCGCCCGCCAGACATCCCCCTCGTCCGCCCGCAAGGCGCCGGTGTATGGCCGCAAAATATCAAACGGGATCCGGAAAACGAGCTGCCAGGTCCCGGGTTCCGCCATCTCCGGATCGACCACCGCGGGCATGGAAGGCCATACGCCGACGCGGCGCCCCTCTTCAGGGGCCAACGGCTGCCAGGCCTTGAATCCCGTCTCCGTGCGGGTGGGGTCGGTAATGTAGGAGGCCAGCAGGGCCCCGCCGCAGTTGAACTCGAAATTGAAATACCCCCGGTCCGGACGGGGCTGCACGAAGAATTCGACACAGCTGTCTTCATAGACCGGCGATTGAAAATGGGTATGCACGCAGCGGATATAGCGGTCTTCCACCGTGAAGGCGCCCCAGAGGGCCGCGTCGTCCCACAGCAGTTTGGCAATGGTGCGCGGCCGGTGGTCGCTGCTTTCCGGCCGGAAACGATCCACGTTAAGGTGCGGTGCCCGCCGCCAGTCATCGCTTGTCCAAGGGGTATGCCCATCGATATCGCCATCCACACGTCGCACCGTATAGCAATCCCCGGACGGTGGTGCTGCTGGCGTCTTGTCTGTCATGGCATGAGCCCCCTCCCCGTCGTTATCCTGTCTACCCGCCTCACCCCTTCATCCCCCGTTGGCAGCGGTTTTGGATAAATCTTTTCCGCCGAATTTCCACCACCCCGGTGTCAGAAAATTTTCCTTCAAAGGCGCCGGGCATTTTCATTTTTGGATTTTGCTGCTACGATAGACGTCAATTCCTACGCCTGCGACATCTAATCACAAGCAATTGCGGACTGCAATGCGACGCATCGATTCGGCCGTATCCGAGGGAGGCTTCGGCATCCAGATGATGGTGGCGCAGGCCTTTCAGCTCGAGCCCGAACATTTCATGCTGATATTTATACGAATTTTCTTTGATGGTCATATTCAGTATCTTAAATGAGGATTCCGGCAAAAAGGATTTCGTCTGATGGAACGCAGCACCGTGAACAAATCTGTCCTGCTTATCGTGGTATTGTTTATCTCCGCGGTCTTCCTGTCCATGATCCGCGCTTTCCTGATGGCCATCTTCCTGGCCGGCCTCTTCAGCGCCCTGGTCCATCCGCTTTACCGGCGCTTCGTGGGCTGGACCGGCGGACGGCGGGCCATCGCCTCCCTGACCACCATCCTGCTCATCACCCTCTTCATCCTGCTGCCCCTGGCCGGGCTGATGGGCATCGTCACGGCCCAGGCCATCAAGGTGGGGGAGTCGGTCAAACCCTGGGTACAGCAGCAGATCGCTTCGCCGAGCACCCTGTTTGCCAAGCTCGAAGCCCTGCCTTTTTACGACAAGGTGCTGCCCTACCGCGATTTCATCTTCCAGAAGGCCGGCGAAATGGTGGGCAAAATCAGCGCCTTTCTCATCGACAGCCTGAGTTCGGCGGCCATGGGCGGCGTCAATTTCCTGTTCATGACGCTGGTCCTGCTCTACACCATGTTCTTCTTCCTGATGGACGGCGACCAGCTCATCCGCAAGATTCTCTATTACCTGCCCCTGGAGGACGACGACGAACAGCGCATGCTCAACCGCTTCACTTCCGTGGCCCGGGCCACGTTGAAGGGCACGGCCGTCATCGGCGTGCTGCAGGGGGGGCTGGCCGGCCTGGCCTTTGCGGTGGTGGGCATCCCCAGCGCCGTGTTCTGGAGCGTGCTCATGGTCCTGCTCTCCATCCTGCCCGGCATCGGCACGGCCCTTATCTGGATCCCGGCCGCCGGCATCCTGGCGGCCAAGGGCCTCTGGCCCCAGGCCATTGGGCTGGTGATCTTCTGCGGTGCCGTGGTTGGCAGTCTGGACAATGTCCTGCGGCCCCGGCTGGTGGGCAAAGACACCCAGATGCACGAACTCTTGATTTTTTTCGGCACCTTGGGAGGCATCATGATGTTCGGCTTCGTCGGCTTTATCATCGGCCCCATCGTTGCGGCTCTTTTTACGACCATCTGGGATATCTATGGTATGGCGTTCCAGGATGTCCTGCCGGAAACCGGTGATGCCCCGGCCGTTGTAATGCCGGAACCCGCGCCGCCGGATAATGAAAACCCTCCGGTGGAAAAACCACCGGAATGATCATGCCATCGTCATGGCCAGCCGGTGCGTTTTCTCATTCGCAAACCATGACACCCGGCCTTGCGTGTGTTAGGGTATGGACATTGTCACAGGTGGCGACAGCCTGTAGCTTCAACCATTATCAGGGAGGGAAAAAATGACGGAATATGAAATCATTGCCGACCCCAAAGAATATGGTATCGAGGCCCTGGTGGACGGACTGAACAGCAACCCCATCGATTTTCCGCCGGAAGAGCGGGAGCAGTGGGCCCGGGAAGTGGGTGACTTCGCCCACCGCATAAACGAGCTCGGCGACAAGGCCAAAAGCCTCCAAAGCTGGCTGGCCGGCGATGCGGCCATCAAATCGACACCGGCCAGCCTCAAGACCCTGAAAATCCAGCTTTTCAAAATAAACGATGCCCTGGCCAACTCCATCGACCTGGTCAATCGGCTGGAGTGTGATATTGTGCCGGCGATCACAGAAAAAAACTAGAAGCATCTCAAAAAAGTCTTTTCGCCCGATATCGGCGTTGGGCCCTCGGCTCCAATCCTCGACATACATGAGTATGCCTGCGGTTTGATCCTCGGCCCCGCCTTGATCTCGAACCAAAATCCTGATTTTGAGATGCTTCTACGCTCCTCCTTAAAAAAGTCTTTTGGCTCCATATCGGCGTTGGGTGCTCGTTCATCGTCCTCGAAATACCGATGTATTCCTCCGGCTATGAACTCACACCCGCCTTGAGCTGAAGCCAAAATCCAAATTTTGTGAAGGTTTCTTAGAATATCCGGGGGTCTTGTCGCCCGATCTGTACTGCCGGTCGCACCTGCTTTCCGCTGCGGCGTACCGGCGCACACCTTACCGAACATGTCCTTGGAGATTAACCCGGATATTTCAAGCGTTCGAGATGTTCATTTACAAGGCATCAGGGGCGCCGCTGTACTTCTGCTACCGCAAGCCCCTAATAACGCGGTCAATAGATATCTCGGGCGCGCCTGCAGGGTGAAATGTTCGGGTTAAACACTTGACTCCTTGACCCCTTGAATCCTTGGATCCTTTTGAGGCTAATCGTCAGGTAAATCTCCACCAAGACACTCATTCCCCGCCTAACAGCACCTGCTCGAATGTCTCCAGGAAGCCGTCGATGTCGGCGGTTTCAATGGTGAGGCTGGGATCGAGCCGCAGGACGTTGAGGCCCGGCCGCTTGCCCAGGATATAACCCCGCCGCACCAGGTCGCGATGGCAGCGGGTTGTCCGGGAGGCCTGGTCGTCGTCCTGCAATTCAACTGCGACCATCAATCCCCGCCCGCGCAAGGCGGCAATGCCATCCGTGCGCGACTGGATGCCTTCCAGACCGGCCATCAGCCGAGCGGCAATGTCTCGGCCCCGCTCGATGAGACCTTCCTGCGCGATGACGGTCAGCACCGTGTGCGCCAGGGCGGCGCCCAGGGGGTCGTTCATGTGAGATTGCGCGTAGGGGACGGGCTGGTCCGCCAGCCGATCGGCCACCCGGGGCGCGATGGCTGTAACACTGACGGGATAGCCGTTGCCGATGCCCTTGCCCATGGCCGCGATATCCGGCGACACCCCGTAATGCTGGTAGCCGAACCATTCGCCGGTGCGGCCCACGCCGGTGGTCACCTCGTTGACCAGAAACAGGCCGCCGGCATCCTTGATTTTGGCGGCAATGCCCCGGATGAGCTTGTCGGGCGGAAACCGCACGAGCCCGGACGAGCTGCCGGGCTCGAAAAGGAAGCCGCCGATTTTCTCGAAGGGAATGGCCGCCCAGCGGGGGCAGGCCGGGCGGCACTCCCCGGTCAGGGGACAGTCGGCGCATTCCATCCAGTCGAAAAGGAACCACTGGTCCTTTTCCTTGCGGTAGGCCGATCCATAGACCCCGAAATACGAGTCGGTCATGGTCATCAGGAGAGGCTTGGGGCTGACCGTCTGGGCCACGCGCACCCCGTATTCGACGGCCTCGCTGCCCGAACACAGAAAAACGCATTGACCGCCCGTCATGGCATGCAGGTCCAGAACCTTGGCAGCGGCCTGTTCCACCACCCCGCTGCCGTAGCAGAAACCGGTGTGGCCAATCCGGGCCGCCTGGTCCGCCATAACCCGGCGGGTTTCCGGGTGACCGTGGCCGATGGGGGTGCACCAGACCCCCGACTCCAAGTCCACATAGCGTTTACCGTCCGCGTCGTACAGGCTGCAGTTGTCCGCCCGGACCATGTCGTCCACCAGCCGTTCGTGGCCGGACATCCAGATAATGTTCGTCATGGGGTTTTCCGTTCTGCGTCAAAGGTATGTGGCATGCGAAATTCGATCTTTAAATTTTCAACTTTGGAGAAAACCTCATTCGAGTAACCGTCGTTTCAGACGTGGCAAAAAACGCCCGGTTTGGGCGGCATAACTGCGATAGGTCTCCCCGAAAATACGCGCCATGGCACCTTCTTCCCGGCGCACGAGCACGTGCCAGACAGGGTGCAGGGCCACCATCCCGAAAACGAAAGCCCAGCGGTTGAGGATCAGGACCACGCCGGGGACGATCAGGCTTATCCAGGCCGCGTACATGGGATGGCGCACATAGCGAAATGGCCCCCGCGTGCAAAGACGGTCGTTGCGCCACCAGTCCCGCAAGGTCAGGAAAGACCAACTGTGCAGTCCCAGCCCCAGCAGAACAAGCAGACCGCCGGCCAGGCGCAGGGCCAGGACATGGCCGCTGATGGCGCCGAAGCCAGCGAACCTATCGATCCAGGCCGCCACCGCCAGAAGCACCAGGCTGATCAGGGCACCCAGGGGGCCGATACCGAATATTTTCTGCAAACTCGGAAGTGGCATAAGCGTTCGTTCGACAGTGCCTATGGTTAACTTTGGAGCCATATCTTTATAGGACCGCAATCGCAGCGTCAATAAATGTATCGACACGGTTCAGTAGGCCGGACCTTTCGTATAGTGAATCGCCTTGGCCGCCGCCTGGGTCTTGATGCAGCGGTAGATTTGGGCATCCAAACTCTTCCCCCCGCTGCCTTCCGCCTTTACTTTGGCTTCGATAAATTCCTGCCGCTGTTTGCCCAGTGCCGCGATCTTGTTTTGCAAAACCTGGCGGTCAGCGGCCCTTTCAGCAACATAGGCTTTGCGCTCTGCCGGACTCATGGCCTGCAATTCTTCCGGCAATTTCTCGGTCGCGACCGTTGCCATATCGACACGGCCGGATTCAACATCCGCCACCAGTTCCTGGGAACCGAGAAAATTTTTGACACCGGCCTTGCTGGCGTTGAAGACGGTCCGTTTGGCCACCGTCGACGGGGCCGCAGCGTCATAGATAGACTCGGCTTCGCGCTTGCGCGCCTCCATGGCTGCGCGCTGCCTGGTATCGCCGTAGTAAATCCGGGTGGCGTCCAGTTTGGCGGAAAGGGCCGCGATGCGGTCGTCATAGGGGGTTTCGTACAGAACAGCGCTGCCGGACTGGGCCACCTGGAAATACCGGCCCTCGGCCAGCCGGGCAATTTGCCGCCAAAACGGTGTCGTTTCCTCCAGGTTGCCGCACTGGATCGTATTGACGACGATATCCCCCTCGGTGGCCAGACGGCAGCTCTCCTTGTATTGAACGTCATCCTGGTAGTCCATGTGCGGCGGGGCGTCACCCACCAGGAAAACGACCCGATAGGTCCGGGTGTCGCGGCTCCATTCCGGCCGGGTGACCGCTTCGTAGAGCGCCTGGTTGACGCTTTCAGGTCCGTCGCCGCCGCCCTCGGCCCGGTACTGCATGAGATGGGTGTAGACCGCATCCAGATCGTCGGACAAGGGCGTGAACACCGTGATATAGCGATCGCCCCGGTCGCGGTAGCCCACGAGGCCCATCCGGATGCGCGGGGCCGGTTCGGCGGTGGCCAGGGTATTGGCGATGGACCATATTTTTTCTTTGGCCGCGGCGATCAATCCCCCCATACTGCCCGTGGTATCCAGCACGAACATCACTTCCACGGCCGGTCTTTTGGATGCCAGGGCAGCCCGGGATTCCCCGATCGTCTCCTCGGCAGCAAAAGACCGGCTTGCAGCGGTTAGCAAAACGGCCGCCATCAGGCCGTACGAAACAGCTTTTAGTTTGGGAAAATAAGTCGTCATGCCAGGCTCCTTTCTCTGTGGTAGTAGAACACCCTCGTCTGCTCGGAAGTGTAGCGAAGCCCGGTCATAAGGCAATGCAAACAAATGCAAAATAAACCGCTATGAGATTTACGCTATTTTTGCATGGGGAATCATACCCGGTGTCAATTCACCCCCGGGAAACGACAGGTGAGCGTCATGCGCAATGCTGCTCAAACAACGATGAGGACCGCGCCTGGTCCAAGGGTCCCACCGCCAGCGGCCTTCTCAGGACTTATCTTCGGTGGGTTGTCGCATGGTTGATATTTCCGTATGCATCCAGGCACCTAAAATTGACTTTCTGCGGGACATCCTTATCAGTATATAGCCGGGCCCGGAGGACCCGGCTTTGGGTTCCCCCTGGAAGGGGGGATGCTCCAATCACGAAAAACAATAGGCATCAGAAGACAGAATTCAGGAGCCAGAAGGATTTTGATGTCGCTTCGCTCCGTCTTTTGAAAAAGATCGAATGCGCCGAAGGCGAAAACCTTATTCTGACTT